>Ga0187846_10000011_pt1 | contig 110754 bp, 168 predicted proteins | sample TC_taG_FD_161473 | JGI IMG/M metagenome (GOLD analysis project Ga0187846, IMG submission 161473) | Biofilm microbial communities from the roof of an iron ore cave, State of Minas Gerais, Brazil - TC_06 Biofilm (v2) | ecosystem: Environmental > Terrestrial > Deep subsurface > Cave > Wall... | reverse complement strand
ACCACCGTAAGATTGGGGTCAATCTCTTTGGCTCTTTTGAATTCTGAATCGTGTCGGCTCCACTCAAGTTCGATTTCGTTGTGCTCGTGAAGTTTCTTCAGGTCGTCCTTGCTCTCAACCATATACGCATTATGGTTGAAGAGATATTTAACTAACGCCGTTTATTAAGTCCAAGTGCAACTATAAGTAATGGTATTGCTATCTCTGTCGGCCAGAATGGTAGTGTTCAAAGTAGTTGTGAATCCTATCGAATTCTCAGGTCGATAATTCTGACGAACAACTTGTATTGTGTCCTCTATTAGTCCTTTAGCAATGAGTTCATTGCGCTTCCGTTGCAAACGCTCACTGACTATTTGATAGTCATTGTAGACAGCCTCATTAAGTTCTTTTTGATTTGCGATTTTCAATTGTAGACACCGCCAACATTGCCGCCAGCGTTTTGCTTAGAAGGTCTCCCTTCAGACTTTTAGAATTGAAATACATATCGACAGTATCGCAGTTATGGGGCAGTCCTTTGTAGTGAAGGATTTCATGAGCAAAAGTTACAAGAAATTCTGTGTTTGGAAGATTGGGATTCACGGCGATGGTGCTAGAATGTTCACCATGCTTAATATGGGGGTCAAGTATTATCATGAGGTCGGTTTTGTGGTCTAGCCGCAGAAACTTCAGCAACTTCATCACTTCGGTCTCTCTATCCTTTACCTTTCCTCCTTTGGTGAATTTACCGCTTTTGAGGTTGTAATGACCACTAGACATTGTGATGACAGGCGGTAGTCCTCTCTTTCGACCCATTGACCATCCTTTGGATAAACCTTTAATAAGGATTCTGCTGACAACATGAGACATGAGCACAGCCACCGGAATGCTGAAGGGAAAGTATACCGAATGCCCAAAGTGCAAGTCCACATTCTTAGAGTCCTACATGAATGTCGGTGGGACAGAACAGATGTGTCCTGACTGCGGTTGGACTTCGGAAGACAAATTCGACTTCGAAATCGCCATCACAGGTTAACCCCTTTAGCAACGACTTCCTTAAATACTTGTCTCACCATATTGAAGATATGGTAACGACAAAGTTCACCGTCCAAGTGGTAAGGAAGGGTGGAATTGTGGGAGACCTTAAGACGGTAGGATGGACAGTGTTCTATCCTGCTGGCAACATTACGTCAGGTGGAACGAGTCCAATCGTATTCACTGATGACGAAAGTGTTCAGGCTCCAAACTTTCCGACCTACAGTGGGACTTACAAAGAAACCTCACCAGTCGGTTTCGGTGACTCAAGCAATCCAGCAAATGGGCCATCCATCTCTAGCGAAATCAATTGGGGGCCACTGAACATCAGTCAGTAGACTAGCGTATAGGACTTTTTCTTTAAATAGTCCTAACCCCTACTATATTCTATGGTCGATGTCTTCATTACATGGCTTCCGCAAAAGACCAAAGAGGAAGAAGCCTATGTCTCTTCCCAAAGTCCCGGCTTTGAGAAACTCCCGCCAGAAGAAGAGGAAGAGAGGATGCTTCAGTTGTATGACGACCTCATGAAGATTGGAATCCCACCGGAGAAAATCAAACCAACCCAATTCTACGACACAGAAACAGGATATACCGAATCCTCATTCTACATTGAGGGCATCGATGTGGAAGACGCACTCGCTTTAGCGGAACGTTATGGTCAGGCTGAGATTCTTACAGATGCAGGGATAGTCGATGTAAAGAACAAATCATTGAGAGTTCCTACAAGAGAGAAGATTACGGGCGATGAGGCTTTGAAGCAAAAGCAGTATAGCATAGTCGAAGGGGGCGAACCAGTATCCTACCAGTTTGCATCGCCAGAGCCTAGAGGAAAACCAAAACCAGAAGTCAATTGGCAAGCGGAACCAGACCGTATGAAGGAACTCAAACAACAGTATATGGAATTGGCTGATTCTGCGGGCGATGACATAATGAAACTCGGCCCCGAACTTGGTTTCTCTTCAGTTGAGGTTGATACTTTGATAACACTTCAAACACAAGCCAAGGAAGCCGTAATGCAAGATGACCTTCCTAGAGCCAGTAATCTACTTCTTCAATTGCTCGGACTCCTTGAAAAGAAAGGTTCGCCTTCGCCGAAAGGCATAAATACCCTTTAGTGCATAGGTATGGAGCACATCGGCTCCCGACCCCGAAATCCTAGCAGGGTCAGATAACGGGTGATGCGTGGCCCTTTGGTCACGAAAGGTCACACTCTTCCGATTTGTGCATCGGGCAAACTCCACTTGACCCACCTACGATGGCCTTGCGCCATCTAGCGATGGAGTCACGATGAAGCCCAAAGGCGGGGTTTAGGCTCCGCCCACCCGACGGGGTGCAAATGTTTTTAAAGCCCTAGAACTAGGGATATGATGACAAGGGGAAGTCTCCGAAGGCAGGGTGGTTTAAGCCCTGTCAGGAACCCACCCAAAAGTCAAGACCGCCGGGGAAACCTGTCGTGGCACAACTGAGGGGGCGCAAAGTCTCCTTCTTGTCGTCCAATGAAATGACGTAACTGCCGTAAATGACCTGCGGCACAAGTGGGAAGTGATGCTCCCATTCGGGGCCGCCGGGGTGGACTCATCCCCACCCCGTAAATTCTTAATCCTTAAAAGGAAGGAAGGGGGTATACTATTGTGGGCTGTGTTCATTCTGAAGCCGTAGACCCCGACGGCGAAATCTACTGTTTGACTTGTGGTCAAGTTATGGGGTATGTTGTCAAAGAAGAAGTAAAGATATCGGATGATGGTTCGAGCAACTTTGGGCCAGCGACCAACCGCCATTCGCTTCCTGACTCAGTGCGACTTGGTTCTGCGCCGCCGCCAATTACCAAGAAGAAGCCTTGGTTGAAGTCTCGGTAACAATGTTTATATAGTCTAGTCGAGATACTATTCTCCTTATGCAGATAGCAGAATTGCAGAAAGACTCGAAACGAGTCTATGTGCAGGGTGTCATCGCCAAAGTCGAAGAGGCAAGGACTGTCAATTACAAGGCTGGCGGTCAGGGACAAGTCATGCACTGCACTCTCCAAGACGCTTCTGGAAGTGTGGATTTCGTGGTTTGGAACGAAGACATCGCTTTCATCAAACCAGAGGCCATCATCTCATTGGAGAATGGTTTCTGTTCAGAGTATCCCAAAGACTCTGGTAAAATCCAACTCAACCGGGGAAAGTATGGGAAGATGGTAGTGCAATGAGTGTCCAAGTAGGCAGTTGTCCAAAATGCGGCGCACCCATCTATGCGCCATCCCCTTGGTGGGGTTCAGGGCCACCGCCTTCTCAGAAGACCTGCGCTTGTTTTCGTGAAACAACTATAGTGACCACAAATTCATGAGCACAGAAATCGGAGACAACAGTTGGTTGGAAGTCACTGGTGCGGCCCAAAAGAAAGAACAAGAATTACAGGAAGATTGCGACAGCACTACTTCGGTAGGCTCGCCGGGTCGATATGTGTCCATTCATTGTAGCGGAAAGATGGGACACAAAGGAGACCATGCCTTTAAGTGGAAAGAAGATTGACCTATTGCCCTGACTGCGGTTGTGGAAGTTGCCCAACTTGTGGAGCCTATCGTCAAGGCCAAGGGACTGTGGTTATGGGTGGCGGTGCAGTTGGTATAGGATATTGTTCTTGTCATTGTCACATGACATGGGCAAGTGTAGCGAATGGGGCGGTAGGGAACCTTCAGATTCAAGTGAATCCATTGTATTGAGTGAAGTAGATTATACTCGGCCACATCTGAAACGAGACCACGCAGGAGAATCTGACTTCAATGTAGAACCCTGTCTTTGTTGGGTAGAATCCTTAACTACTAGGAAACCCAAGTCCAGAAGGGATAGAAATGGCAAACGGCGAGATTAAGGAGGTTCCACATAAGGAAGTGGATGTAGACTTTCCGCTTGAGATAAAGCGAAGTCAATGGGGTGATGTCGGCTATGTCTACTGCCCGCCCAAGGAATACAACTTCTTCGCCATCTGCTCCATTCCGAATGAGGGATTACTGAAGGAGTCTGCCGAGAATTTTCTAGTTCGGGCCTACGAGAAGGGAAACGATGGCACAGTCCATGTTGCTTTGCCCTACTCGTTTGCATTTCTCAAACTCTACAATAAGAGCATAATCAAACAGATTGTAGAACAGGGAAATATGCTGGCTGTGATAGTCTATTTCAACGATAAGAATCCTGCGCCGAATGCTCCACCCACACCAGAAGTCAAACCAGATGTTGCTTCCTAAGTGCTTAAACTGTAGAGCCAAATTACACGAAGATGGGAAGGACTTCCGTAGTTGTTCAAATTGCGGCTGGATGTATTGTGTAGATTGGAGTTCTGAGACGACAATGACATGGCTTCGCAGTTGGCAACATCTTATGAAGATGTCTGACGCAGAATGGAATAGGATGCTTTAAATACGGCCAAAGCATAAGACTTCCTGAGAAGATGTCTGGTAACGAGCAATTTGAGTCTTCAGAATTGGTCGATGGAACGCAGATTTGGACGAGTAAGCAAACGGCAACTAAGACTCCTCTTTCTGGTCTTTCTGATACAAAGATAGTTTCGCCTACCGATGGCCAAGTGCTTTCCTATTCGGCGGCAGATGGTAAATGGGAGAATGAATCTCAGACAGATGTAGATTCACTTTCTGGCCTCACTGATACCGACATAACTTCGCCTTCTAATGGTCAAGTTCTTACTTATGAGTCAGGAACAGGAAAGTGGCAGAATGAGACTCCGGCAGGTGGTAGTTTCTACACTTCGCTTGGCACTGCGACTTCGGTTGGCGGGGAAACCCAACTTGTGGTAAGCGGGTGGGCAGGAACCTACAAATTCTACAAAATAATTCTTGTGACAACTCCACTTAGTTCTCACACCCTTGGTTCACAATGGAATCTCTCCTTCAATGGGGATACAGAACAAGATGGTAATGGTTCTTATCGTCGGGGCGCAGTGGAATGGAATGGTGGTGGTGCGAGTTTTGCTTCTAATGTGCCCTTAAGCAGTTATGATACCATCCAATTTAGCATTGAGGGCGGAGTCTATCAAGAGGCCAGAAACGAGTTGGAAATTTGGAACTTGGTTGGCAATCAGAAAACTATCACTTGGAAAGGCGATTATGTGGTTGGAACTTTCATCACAAGAGATGAAGGAACAGGATATTACACTAATTCTGCGGCAATCACTTCTGTCAAAGCCAGAACTCACAGAGGTAATGATACTATGGGGCCGGGCACTTATCTCGAAGTAATCGGTTACAACTAGCGATACATCTTTAAATAGTCCTAAAGCCTATTAATCCGTAGTATGTCTACGGTCTCACCCAAACTAAAGACCAGAGAAAGTCTCAAACTCAAGTATTCGTCGGGCATCGCTCCGATGATGACAGCAAAGCAATATGCCAATCTCATTGCTGAATACAAGAAATCCGGCCCTAGCGTCTTTCCTCACATCATGAAGTTGGGTGGAATGGCCATCGACACAAGCCAGAACAGGAACAAATGGCGTGTGCCTTTGACAGACCTTCACGATGTTGCGGCACAACTGAAGGGTGCTCCATTGATGAAAGACCACGACATAGACCATGTTGATTCTATCATTGGTAAGGTTGAAGAGGCATGGGTTGAAGAAGATGGTCAGGGTGGGGGCAAGGTTATGTGGGAAGGCGAATGCAGTGATAAAAGTCTCATTGAGAAAATTCTGCTTGGCTATGTCAAAAGTAATAGCATTCAGATTGCTGTTCCTCAAGCCTACTGTGACAATTGTATCACTCATCTTGGAAGAAAGGAAGAGGAGGCCGCACTCGATAATTTGGACTTTCCATGTCCACGTTGTGGGTCGCTTGAAATGATTGCTCGACATCCGGGCGTTCTTGAGCAGAGCATCGTTGCAATTCCGGCCTATCCCAATGCTGATGTTGCGCCCTATGGTTTCAAGGCCGCATTAGACAATCTTCAGGAGAAGAGGATAGAGAACGCACAGAAAGCAGGATGGCATCTGCAAGAAGGTAAGACTGTCGCACCAAAGAGTTCTGCACCCAATCTAATGCCATTGGTAATCAAAGCGTTTAATGCAGTGGCCAATGTCGAAGTTGCAGTCCTAGAGACGCAAGTGAGACTTCTAGCGGCAGAATTTGAGGAAGAAGGTGTTTTACAGTCTTTGAAATTGAAGCCAAATGAAGGGGCAAATTGGTGTCCTGATTGTAAAGGACTAGGAAGATTCCCTATCAGTGGTGCAGATTGTCAATCTTGTGGTGGAACAGGTGAAGTTTCCAAGACAGAAATGCAGGAAGAGGCGGGAGAGTGTCCTGAGTGTGGTGGGCCTTTGGCAGAACTCGGAAGTTTAGGGTCAAAGACTTGGTATCGCTGTCAGAATTGTGGAATGGACTCATCTAGTGAGGGAGTGAGTGATGATGAAGGAATGCAAGAAGAGATTCATAGGCAGAGTCGAGTGCCAAGCGGCACTCAACACGCCCTAGAGAGGATGGGCGGCGAGAGCGAATTGGGCGCTCCTGAAAGCGAGATTCAGAACTTTCCTCTGGCCGAGAAGCCAGCCATAGAGTAGGCAAGACTTTAAATAGGGGGTATACCATACATCTCATACCTATGATAGCATCTACTTCATATGAGCGTGTAGTTGCTCGAATGGTGAAGGTTCGCTCATACAAAGTAAAAAACTAAATGTCTACAGCAAACGCATCTGGTGAAATATCTGAGGGCAAGGCTCTCAGTTATGAATCGGTTGTAAAGCAATTTGGTTCTCTCGAATCTCGTCTCGATGGTATCATGTCCATCATAAAGGAAGTGAATACCAAACTCGAACAACAGGAAGTTGCCCGTAAGAAGGCGGCTCTGTTGGGACAGAAGATAGCGGCTCGCAAGGCCAGCCTTCTGCAAGAAGAGGAAGAGGCGAAGAAAGCGGGAGAAGAGGCCAAGAAAAAGGAAGAGGAAGAGGCAAAGCGGAAGAAACTTGAGGAACTAAAGTCGAGACTTAGCGAAGTCAAGACTAAGGTTGAAGAGGGCAAGAAAGTCAGAGAGGCTTCTGCGACTTCCACCAACACTGTGTCCGGTAAGGGCGCAATTGGTGAGGTCAAGGAAGAGTCGAAAGACCCATATCTCGCACTCTTCGGTCAGGGTGCTGAGATGCCACAGGAGTTCAAGGAAATACTCGGTGCTTCTCGCAAGTTCCAAGAGTTGGGACTGCTTTCAGGTTAGTCAAGGTGAAGTGATTCATGTCATTCCACGGTTCTAGCCTCCCTCAGAATTTTGAGGGGAAGCCTTTCCACTCGGACTCTTTCATGGTCTCCTTCAATACGGAATCAGACTCAAACGGTGTCTTTCCGTATCTCGGAGCACTGGTGACATTAGCCCTTGACGCTGATGAGACCTGCAAGATTTCACTCGACAACACAGGCGCAACTTTCATTTTGGGAGTTTGCGAAGAGTCGGGTATTCTACAGAGTCAACTCAACGTAATTGTCAGAGGTGTCGTGACTGTCTCAGTTGACAACACGACAGCCGCAGGTGATAACCTTGTGTTTTCGGCTTCAGTCGATGGAGCCGCACACAGCATCGGGTCTTCAGTTCCAGCAGTTGGAACTAGGCTTCTTGCTATTCAGGCTGTCACTGTGCCTTCGGGCACTCAGCCCGTTCTGGCAATTCTTGTCTAGAAATAGGTGAGATAAAATGGCTATGACCAGAGAGAGTTTCCCAATTGTTAACACCGGAGCACTTTTCTACCCGGCACTGGCGAAGAGGATAGTAGAACTTACGATGCCTAATCTGGCATTGAAGCCTCTACTTCAGGACTTCTTCATCAAGACCGGAGCGAGTGCTTCGATTCCGAAGCAGGCAGGTGCAAGGTCAACCGCAGTCATCGGCAAGACAGCAGAAGGAGCCGAGATTATGGCTGACTTTACGCCTTACACATCCATCAATGTCACACCTTACAAGGTGGGCATGAGGGTAAGAGTCACCAGAGAGTTGATTGAAGACCAGATAGTGAACATCGTTGAAGACCAGTTGAAGAGAGCCGCGAGACGGGTGGTCATGACAATTGACCAAGACGTTGAGAAGGCTCTGAACGCGGGTGCTTTCACAAGCACTGCGGTAACTGGAACTTCGATATTCATGGACGGAACCCCCGGTGTGTTCGCAGGAACCATCGGTGTGGACGACATTACGCAGGGTATTTCGACAATCCAGAATCTTGCCTTGGAACCAGACACAATGGCGATGAACCCATTGGCTCGTCAGGACTTGGCTAGGATTCCTCAGTTTGCCGCACTGCTCTTCTACGGACAGCCCTTGTATGCACAAGGCGCTGGAACCGTTGTGTCGGCTCCACAACTCTACGGTCTGAAGCAAATAGTAACGCCTAACATTCCGGTTACGGGTGGAAGGGCTTACATACTTGCCGCCGCAGGGTCGAACTACTCCGCCTCATATGCACCGCTTGGTTACTTCGCAACGAAGAGACCAATCAGTGTAGATGTCTGGCCACAGCCAACTTTCGACTCGATAGATGTTGTAATAACTGCTAGGTATGCCCCGGTCGTGACGTATTCGGAGTCAATTTACAAGTTGACTTCACTACGCACATCGTAGGCTCACCAGAAAGTTAGCAAATCGAGAAACGAAAGAGTTTCGCACAGCACGATTAAGGGTGGGTGAAATTCCCACCATTCTCCGTTTTTAGAACAGCCTTAAATACTTCTACGCACCCACTATACTCAGTATGTCATCTGGCCCTTGGCGCAATCCTTCATGGAAGATTGTGAGATTTGACCTTCCAAAATCTGGCTCCATGACCGAGATTTCCGACTTCATTAGAAACCACGGTCTTGAAGCGGCTAAGAAGGAATATGCCTATGCTTTACTGCCGGAAAGTAGGTTTGCTCCTAATGGTCTTCTGAATGGAGGTATCACAGTGATGTGGAATATTCTGATTGGGGCCAATGTGGTGGTTTTCAGCAATACCAATTGCAGATTGGGTGTTTCGACAGATAACACAGCCTTTACTGCTTCACAAAGCAATCTGAATCCAAGCGGGTTGGCCACCTTCTATATGCAAGTGATTGATGCTCTTTTCCCTGCTGTGTCGGGTCAACAGTGTTCGTGGGAAGCCACTTACGATGGTAGCACAGCCAATTTCCATTGGTTCTCCTTTGGCGTAGACAATGATGCTGTAGATGGTGCAGGGTCTAGCATCGCTAGTTATGGTGCTACTAGAGCCTTATTCAATAGATTTGTCTCTGACCAAGGAACGAAACCTATGGGTCAAACATGGGTGCTTATTCTGGTGATTGACCAAACTTGAGCAATCCTACAACCATAACGGTCTTCTAAACATGACTAATGACGAAGTTCGGGCGATTACCATCAAAACTTCTAACAAGTCCTTTACTGTCAAACTCGCCAACAAAAACGTTAAGACAGAAACGAATGGCACTCAGGTCTAGCCTTAAATAGCCCCAACTCCTCTATAAAGACAGTATGCCAACCGGACTCATTGTCAAGGTAAACAACTTTGGTTTTCCTCTGACCTTTACTGTATTAAATGCAGATAACACTCCACGAGATTTGACTGGCAAAACGGTCTATCTCTATGTTTTCACTCAAGAGCAAAATCCCACATTGCTCTTTTCGGGAGCCTGTGTCTTACTTACTCAATCTGGCCCAACTCTTGGCCAATGCACTTACGCTGTTCAAAGTAGCAATTTCTCGACTATAGGAACCTATGACGCTGAACTTGAATTGACCATCCCTGCTCCACCCGGCCCCTTCTCCTTCTTAGAGGATACTGAGACCTTCACAATCAATGTTATACCAAGACATCCGACTTCTTAGATTCGACAACCTTCTCTCTGGTTTGGACTTGGAAATCTTCAAGTAGGAGTAGGCTATTTAAGTAATGTATGAGATGTAAACCTTTCTTGGGGTATCCTAGCATAGCCACTTACATTCGCATCAGTATAGAACACGACCCACCTTTGAGCCGACAGGAAATCATGAAGCCCCTCCTTGAAGAAGGATACACCCTTCTGCAAGCACAGAATCTCTACAATATGGTGTTGACTCGATACAGGAACAAACGGATGGAGCAACTAAGAAGGGAAGGAGTGGCTGTCGGTTAGTCGGGCATTTCGGTGAGGTCTATCATGAAACGAAGTGCCATCGCCGCACACTGTTTTGATTCTGCTCTCAATTTTCCTTCATCTCTCTCAGACGGCTTCTTCTTGATTTCGGCCCACAACTCTTCCAACTCTTCTGCCATGATAGCATAGCCCTCATGGTAAGAAGCAAAGGGGCCATAATTGAGAGTGGCATTTTTGTATTCATTGACCACATCATTGACTGCCGCCGTAAGAGGTGTGACCTCATGTCCATTTATCATTTTCACTGGTTCCCAACATTGTTTGCATGATTCGTCGCAAGGACAGTCTTCACCCATTTTGCAAATATGATTTGGTTTGGACACGGTTACTTCCTCTGAAGATATTCTGCGGCTCTAGTTAAGTGTTCTGGATTATCACTGAGAAGACCAATTGCGGCATTACAAGTGTGATGGAGTATTCCTCTAATTTGCCCTGTTTTATGGTCATGGTCTGGCACAGGTCTATTTCCTCCCATACCATACCAATTGCCAAACATTTGGTTGCAAATGAGACATTTGTTTTCTTGTTCCAAAATAAGCCCAATGAACTCAGGAAGAGTGATTTCGTATTGCCTCTTAAGACGAGAGTTCAATCGAAGCAGTTTCTTGCTCTCTTGACGCTCATTCTTGTGTTTCCAATAGTAGGCACTGGCTCTTTCTTTGAGACAATTCTTACAGATACTATATCGGTCTTTCTGAGAACCAGAATACCAATTTTGGTCGGGAATTAACTCTACTTTACAGGAGATACATTGTTTCATTTCTTCTGAAAGGGCGTTGTCGTAGGTTTTAGAGTTTTCTTCTCTTCAAGAAGTTCGTCAATTACTTTTTTCATGTCGGGCCAATTGAAAGGATTGATTGTGTAACTCTGTTTTCTCTTCCAAATCTTTTGCCCCGGATTGTTCTTATCATCTCGTTCTTGCCATAGGTAAATCTTCACTTGCAGTTTGGAATAGGTATCCACCAAAAGAACACCTGACCACCAACCATTGCTTTTTGAGAGTGTTTTGCCTTTGATAATCTTGATGTGTCCTTCCTCATCTTCAAACGCAGGATACTTCTCAGATGGCGGATTTTGTGGGGCTGTAGTGGGTAGGCTCAATGCACCAATCGCCCAAATATTACACCAATGATGAAAGTAAGAGCAACCATCGCAAGTAGCACAACGAAATCAGCAGTCATTTTCTCTTCGGTTTCGATTGCTGTAGCAGGTGCGCTCATGAGTGAATTACACCCATCTTGTCTAACCATTGGTTCTTTATTCCAAGGTTGAAATCTTCAAGTTCTTCAGTTGAAAATTCTCCATTGAGAGTCCAAACACTCCTACTTGGGTCAAATGCGATTGTCCGTTTCAGTTTGAGTTGTGTTTCGCTCATCTAGATACCACCACTCTTAATCGAATCATCTCTTGCCTTGACTTTTTATTTGTTCCTCTTGAAACAAGAACATCTACGGTATTTCCATTGATTCGTTTGACACTACCAAAAAGTTTGCCTTTCATGTTGAAAACTCGGATTTTCAAATCGTTGCGCCCGCTTTGAAAGCGAAAATCTCTTTTGGCTTGAAGGTCGCTAAAGGGAAGTTGATGAATTGAACGTATCCTAGAAGTTTATGTCCTTTGCGTCTTTCTCGGATGTATCTAGGGTCAAGTGGCTTGAGTTCAACTCCATCAGCAGTATGAATGATTTCAGCATAGGCTTTTCCGTAAAGAGCCACATCCAAAACCATCTGACTGATGACATTCGTATTAAGTGCTCGTTTCAGATGAAGCCCACCTATAGAAGTGAGAGAATGAAAATCGGGGTCAGTTAGGTATCTCTGATACCTAGTTTCGTCATTATCCTTTACTTTGCTCATACCGTCGCACCCGGCCCTCTTCCCTCCCGGCCCTGCGTCGGCTCCCGCAAAGGTAGCAGGATGTTGTAACCCTCTTTCTGTAGGTCATCCACGACCTTACGGATGTTTTGCACCTTCACACCAAACTGATACTTGAACTCCTCAAAGTTCACAGTCTCCCCTTCCTTGTATTTGGACTTCAAAGCCGCCTTCACTTTCGCCTCATAGTCGGCTCTGTTGCGAGCAGTGATTACTTGTGCCATAGTCTACCCATAATATACAGCCTTTATAAATGTTCAGGCTCGGCTCAAAATGCGAAAACCCCGACCTTCCATAATCTTCAGCAATTCTTCCTGCACCCAATCAGGGTTATTAAGCACTTGGTCATTAGTAAATCGCCTTACTTCTCTATAGCAATCGCGTCGCAACCAAGCATCCCTTATCGAATCATAATCTTGGGCTTTGGGTTCGCTGTGCTGTTTTCCATCTACTTCTACAACAAGCGACAACTGTGGTATATCGAAATCCACAATGTAAAACTTCCTCAAACCATACGAAAGTTGTCTCTTAAATGGAACAAAGAATGGTTTCTGAAAGACAAATTTCAGATGGAGATTCATCAAAAGTCGTTTCATGGTCTCTTCGGCGAGAGTTGTTCTCTTTTTGAGGTCAGAAGAGAATTGGATTCCTGTGCCAACTTGGTTGACATACACGCTTTCAGACAGCAACTTCCTCTTTCGGAGGTGTGTTCCCATTGCTATTTACCTCATTCCCCGCAAGACATAGATTTGAGAACCTAATAAGGATTGTTTGGCTAACCGTTGGATAGCCACTTTTTCCAATATTGGCGCAAAATAACACCTACAACCACAATCCGAGCATAGATTGAACTCCCCATCATCCAACTAACGACTGTAAAGTGGAAAAAGCCGCCTTGGAACACAAAACAGGGGTTCCAGCCGTTTAGCCCAAATTGGTTGGCCCACCACGGAATCAGAGCAACATGGAAACTAAAGAGTGCGTCACCAATGGCAAAGTAGAAGACATCATTCATGAGGCTCGACATTAGACCAAGGGCGACGAAGAGTTCTATGTCTCTCTTACCGTAGAAGATGACCGAGATAAAGAAGGGCATGAAGAGCATACTAAGAAACCAGATGTGGTAGGCCGGGATTGTTACATTGAAGAGGTCAATCCAATTGATGAAGAAAAGACCATAGACTATCGAGAATGCAAACAACTTCAGAAGTGTTAGATGCCAGCGTTTCATCAGAATCTTTAAAACATTGCGAGTATCTAAGGGTTGCGGGATTGCAGGGCTTAGTTAGCGAGACCCCGCACCGTATTGGGGTAAACCCCTCTACTATTGGGCCGACGCTCCCGTAAGGTGCGTATCGAGAGTGTGCGAACCTGTAATCCCAATCTACTGAATCTTTATATAGTCTCCAAACCAACCCTGTTGCAATGCCAAGCAGATTCACACGAGAAACAGAAGCCAAGGCGTTGGACTTCGCACAATCTCTTCGGAAGGATTTGACTTCTGAAGAAGTCAAAGCCTTATTCGATGAACTTGAAGAGGAACACGCCCTAATTGAAGCCAAACTCGTAGTCATGGGAGTGGTTTTCAGGTCGGTTCTCGACGAAACCTTCCGCAAGGAAGAGCGAGAACTATTAGGGCCGATGGGAATGTCGTAGGCGAGTCCAATGGCAACTACCATCACAACAACCGCAACTACTTCGGGGTTCTTGGCTCTGAAGTATCCATCTGTTTTCGTAGGCCGTAAGCCTCTCAACGTTTATGTCGAAGCGGCTCAAAGAGAACTCAATAAGAACGCCATGATGGGAGTTCAGATTGAGGCAAGAGGTAATTTCATTCCACGAGCCATTCTCGTGGCCTTCAGACTCTTGAAGAGAGTGTTATCAACCGCTACTGCTGTAGGGCCACTTTATTCAGGCTTCATTCTTCAGCCCATCATCTCATCTGTTCAAATGAAGGGAGATGATGGAAAGGAAAGGGAAGTTCCTACCATATCCATCCTAGTCTACAGACCGCCATCCAACTTCTCTTCAATAACCATTCCGGCTGATGGTCGAGTTGTTGAGGTTCCTTACTTTCTTTCGCCCCATTATCCGGGCGTTACTGAACCATCCTATACGTCAGACCCACTTCCATCTCAACCAGTGACGGGGAATTGAAATTGACAAACGAAGATAAATTGATTGTTCATGAAATGAGTGTCGAAACTTGTCCATTATGTCATGGAGCAGGAACAGTATCTATAGATAGAGGCTTCCACGAAAAGTTGGAGCCTTCCTCAAAGGAATGAGATTATGCCAATGGAAGAAACCAACATTCCTTGTCCTGTCTGTCACTATTTTCTGACAGATGTGGATGGTCTTTTAGAGTGTCAAAATCCAGAGGCCAAGGTATGGCACGTTAACTTCTTCTCTTCTGACCCCAACGACCCATACTTCAAAGACAATGCTTTCAATTTCGAAGCCTACTTCGATAGGCCGGAAGAAAGGTTGTCCAATGAAAGAGCCGAACTTCGAGAAAAGTTGAGAACAGTTGATACTAGAGTGTCGAGTGTGTAAGAAGATAATCGACTCTGACCATCTGAGGATTGGTGAGAGAGTCGATGGATTTAACGATGGAACAGGTTGGCGGCGCACCGCCTATTGTTCTGAGGAACATGAAAATGCGGCAAAGGGGCCGCAAACAAGAGCCTAACCTGCTCCGCCTCTCGGAATCACATCGTCATTATCATAGGGTAAATCGCCGTAGATTTGACCCCGCACGATGGTTTGTTGGCCGTTGAGAAGGACTGCGACATAACCATTGGCGATGGGAACATACTCTTTGTAGGAGACTCTGCATTTGAAGACATCGCCGCCGAAGAGTTGGAGTGTGGTCATTCCCAACTGAACTTGTGTTGACTTATCAAGCACTGTTACTGTGACTGTAGTAGGATAGGGCACAGGAATAAGAGAGCCAGAAGCGACATATGGCCCTGCTCCATCTGGTGAAGCGATTTGACCGATGAAAGTTCCATCTGCCGCATTGAAGTTGAAAACGAGAGCGTCATCCGACTGAATTTGGATTGTTTTGTTGGTCGAAATGTTGGTTGTTGAGATTAGTTGGAAGGATGGAACACCCTCTGTTCCGAAACCTGTAATTGATGCCATAGAGACTTTATCAGCCGCCAGCCTTAAATACCTATGCCTTCCTATGATTAGTGTATGCCACATTCTTATGGTTGGATTAAGGACAAGCCCGACGAAAGAGACTTCATCTACCATGCGGGTCAAGATGTGAAAGAGCCTCTTCCGAAGACACCCATTGGTTACTTTTTCGAGTGGCTAGTCAATCTTTTCCATCCAAAACCCAAACCACAGCCTTCCGATAATAAGAAGGTAGATTTGCGTTCCGATGATTCACCCATCGAAGACCAAGGACAACTTGGTAGTTGCACTGCAAATGCTCTAGCAGGGGCTTTGCAGTTTCTAGAGGTTAAAGACAGCCTACCCGACCAAGCATTCAGTCGGTTGTTCGTCTACTACAACGAAAGGGTTATCGAAGGAACGACAAGTTCGGATTCTGGTGCAGAGATAAGAGATGGAATCAAGACTCTAGCAAGTCAGGGTTCCTGTTATGAGACGACTTGGCCCTACGACATCAACCAATTCGCTGTCCAACCGCCACAAGCGGCCTACGTTGAAGCCAGCAATCACGAAATTGTGCAATACTTCAAAATCACCAGTCTGGCCGACATGAAGGCTTGTCTCGATGCTGGCTATCCCTTCGTCTACGGATTCACTGTCTATGCGAGTTTCGAGAGTCCATCAGCAGATTCGACAGGCATCATACCTATGCCTTCGGGCTTGGAACCTGTTTTGGGAGGTCACGCAGTCATGTGTCTAGGATATGACGATGAGAAGCAGTGGTTCATCTGCCGCAACTCATGGGGCACTGGTTGGGGAGACCACGGTTACTTCTACATTCCCTTCGACTACCTAGCCGATGCTCAGTTGGCTAGTGACTTCTGGACTATCAGAAGGGGCACGAATATGGTCGCAAAGCCTTCAACGGCTTAGAATCCTTATTAACCCTGCTAAAGAGAGGCTAATCAATGAGTGAGAAACGGGCACTAATACTCATGGCAGGGGGATATCCACAAACAGCCCTTCCAAAGCATCTTCTTACCGACATGGTGACTGGCAAATATCTCTTTGAAGCAGTCATCGACAACATACCATCAGATACGGTATGGATTATTCATAATAGAGTCTTTCAGGGCTTCTGGAACAACTGGTATTTCACCTACGGTAAGGATTTGGGTCGAAACATGAGTCTGTTTCTCGATACTCAGAACTCGTTAGGGAATGTCAACAATCCCTCATTGTGGGTAACGAGTGGTGCGGCCTCATTAGCCATGAATCATGAGATGGATGAAGTCGTCATATCGCCTATCGACCTCTACTTCGGACTGGACTTCAATTGGGTCGATGACTTTCTTGCGGCCAAGAACGCAGTTGTAATGAAAGCAGATGGCAGTTTCAGTGGGATGTTCAAAACTACCACCAATCTACTCCTGACCAATGGTCAATTGACTCACGGCAAGATAGGTGATGTGACGGCACGAATGATTCAGCGTGGAACGGATTTCAAGGTCATTAAGACAAAGGCCGTTGATGTAGGCACAGAAGAGAATCTTCAAACTGTTGGAGACGCAGTAAAGATAGTGAGATAGTGCTTTCTGCTCAATATATAGCAGGTCTCATGGATGGTGAAGGCAGTTTCTTTTTAAGTAATAGTAGTTCCCACTACAAAGGGAAAACATATGCCCATAAAAAGGGCACAGTGAAATTTGCAGTTATACATACGCCTACAAATATGGCTCTTATGAAGGAGATACAGCGTTTCTTTGCGGCAGGTCATATCTATTTTCGGCCAAAGAGATATTTTGTGGGAAAGGGCTATAGTGGTTCAAATCCCCATGCCCAAATTGAGTGGCGAGTTCAAGCGAAGATTGACGTTCTTCGTATTTGTTATGCTTTACAACCATATCTCAAGATAAAGAGAGTAAAATGTGACATTCTAATCCATTATCTCAAAAACACCTATATAGTGCCCAAAGGAAGCATCGTAGTGAAGAGGTAAAAAGATGACAACAAAGAAACTCGACATAAGGTCTTTCATCTGTGAACATAGACACAGAGTCTTCACTTGCAAGGATGGTGGCGATGCTTGCACACATTTAGCGTGTTGGGAAAAGGCCCGACTGAAGGATGCGAAGGTTCTCTATCTAGATATAGAAGTGAGCCAGTTAGCCGCAGACTTTGGAGTGTGCATTTCATGGACTGCAAAAGAGAGGGACAAGAAAATCTACTATCAAGAGGCTATCACTGAAGCAGATGTAGCACTGAGCAAGAAGTTGGGAAAGGTGGTCACTGACCGCCGGATTCTCAGAGACCTTGCTAAGATACTTCCACAGTATGACATCATCGTATGCCACTACGGAACCATCCAGCGTGGACTTGACGTAAGATTCCTCAGAACCCGATTCCTGAAGTATGGAATCAAATTCCCCGTCTACAGACAGATGTTTGGTCTGGACACCTACCTTCTGGCCAAGTATAAGTTGGCTCTCCACTCCAATAGGTTGGATGTGATAGCCAAGTTCTTGGGCGCACCAGAGCAGAAGACAGAAATCAATCCAGACGACTGGATTCTTGCAGGATACGGTCTCAGCAAGAGCATCAAGTATGTGATGAAGCACAACAAAATTGATGTCGATGTGCTTGAGTTCGTCCACAAGAAGTTGGAACCCTACGGCAACTTGGGAAGTGTCTCGATATAGAGGTCAATCACATGGTTGATACTCTTATCTTTTCAGACGAAGACTCTGATGGACTCTGCGCCGCAAAGATTGTAGCGTCGGCTTACCCCGATGCTACCACCCTATTTCAGAAGTGGAACATCTTTGGTGTTCAGAAGCAGGATGTTCAGAAGATTCTTTCTTACGACCCCAAGCAAGTCTATCTCCTTGACCTTGGAAGCGGTCTTGAGATGCTGGATGTGGCTTTAGACATCCTTGGAACAGGAGCAGGTGTCACGATTTTGGATAATCATCCTCCCGACCCCATAGTTGAGACTCCTGAAACCATGAACGAATATCAGGTCAAACTCTCCAATCTGAGGTCGATGTTCAAGGACAAGTTCTTCTATGATTCCACTACCGAGTCTTGCACAACAGGACTGGCCTATGAATTGTTTAGGGAGAAGGTTCCTATCAATGTTAGATGGGCACTCATCGGATTAGTGGGCGATGTTGCGACAGACCCCAAAAGGAATCCGAGAGGTTATGCTCTCTATTCCCAACTTCTCTCTGTTTCGCCCTACCTCACTGGTTTGTTCATGTCTACCAAGGATGGTGCATCCTACGACTTTGGCTTGCTCAATTTCTACGCCAAACTACTTCATGTTCCACGCCGAATGCTATTTGACAACGCTCCGCTACTCGCGTTTGCCGCCATGAAGGAGATGGATTGGATTTCCAATTGGATTGAGTTCAACCGACTGTTGGGCACAAAGGATGAGATTGAGAAGACTCCACTCTTTAAGGACGGTAAGAACAACAACACAAAGGTTCTGCTTCTGCTTCAAGCCGAATGGGAGAAGGAGCATTCCAAGGCCGAAGGTAAGGGTAATTCTACTCTACTCCACTATCCCGATTTTGATGTGACCATTCTAAGTCACAAATGGAACCTTGGTGCGGCTCTCGCCAGCAAACGGCTTGGGATGACCAAGAAGGCACAGTTTGTCATCAATGACATACCCGGCGTGGAGATTCACATCTCAGGGCGTGGCCCAACCGAAGTGGCTGTTCTTGCCTCTAGTGGTGCAAACGTTTACAAGATGAAGCCGGGACTTCACATTGGAAAGGTCTTTAGGTCGGCCAACCCTGCTTACATAGATGGTGGTGGACTTCAGCCAGCCGGGTCTGCGAAGGGTTTGGTGAACGATTCTGAAGTGCTTCTCAATGAACTTGTCAAAGCCGTAGACAAAGTGAAGAAGAGTGAAGTTAGCCAATAACGATAAACTCAAGGTTGCAACTGCTGTTCCACCAAGCGGAAATGACATTAGGAGAATTATGCCACCTAATGATGAAATCATCATTTACGACTATCACATTATCAACGATACAGGGCACGTTATTGAAATCGTCATTCCGAATCCTAATCCTAAGAAAGTGGTGAGAATCGTCAGATGACATTCGAATTACCTGCCTCACTTACTGAGGCTGTGTTCGAAGCCACTGGCATTCTCTTCGGTAAAAAGGGACAGGTAAGTAAAGACATGAAACCCTTTGTCAAGGAAATCTCTTTGGCTGGCAATCCCATCCTAGACCCCAAGTTGGTGTTGGATAGACTTGATGTGGCTGGCAAGTTCATGAGAAAGAGCCAAAGTCCTGTTGTCTACGCAACCGACAAACGATTCGAGAATGGAATAAAATCCTTCCATATGGCAACAAAAGTTACCACTCTTCAGGGTAGGATGTATGCCGGAACTCTGAGTAATCCTCTGATGAAATACTATCAGGAGTGTGACGTTTTGCTTGTTGCTGACCCTACTTGTGGAGTGCCCACTAAGATAGGGGAACCCCTCAAATTTGAGCGCAGAGCAATGGATGAAGCGGCCAGTCAGGGCATTCCTGTCATTGCCATCTGCAATACCGATGCCACTCTTGAGGGGGTGGACTTGTGTATTCCGGCCAATAATGTTGGGACTAAGGCCATTGCTACAGTCTTCTACGTTCTAGTGTGGTCTTATCTGAGACCCAAGGAAAACCCCAATACGGTCATTATCCCACCACTTGAGTCCTTTGAGACTGTGGTTCCCGATGAATCTTTATTAGGGGCTGATGAGGTCAAATAGGTATGACCGGAAAAGCCTGTATAACGCACAAAGTCGAAATCAAGACAGAAGATGACCTTCTGCGGCACATGGGACAGGAGTGCATCATCGTGGATAGCGGCGTGAAAGACCTTGGTGGTGTAGCGCCTATCGCCGGGAATGCTCCCCAAACTGTCGGCCCGTTTGATGACCAAGCGCCTTACGACCTTGGCACAATCCTGCCCTACGAAACAAAGGAAGAGGCCGATAAGAGGAAGAAAGTCCTTGGCATCCCAATCACAGAAAGACCCAAACCATCCTGAAGTCGATATTCTTCAAGATGGTGACTTAGTGTTTGCCAGAATCTCTAGTAAACGCTTTCCTTGGCGCAAATACAACGTCTTCTACAATAAGATTGATGACATCGCCGCTTGTGAGTGTGATGGTTGGTTCAATTCTGCGGCAAAGGGCAAAGGCAAATGTTGGCACGTTACTCTATTGAAAAAGGTTCTTGCTATCCTACATGACGAAAAACCATTGGTGACTTCGCAAGAGGATTTCCCTTTTCTGACCTCTGGTCAGTCGTAGGGTATTCTTCTCTTTTTGGAAGTTCGACTCGTCCATCTTTATAGATGATAACCATTGGTGGAACCGTTGTGTATCCGCCAAATGTGTCTATCAAATCGCCGCCTTTTGCTTCTTCAACAGGAATTTCGCCTACAATGTAACCCCAAGTTCCAATTGCTTCTAATAGGTCATCCGTATTTTGAGGAATAGGATTGCCTTCGGGGGTCGAGAAACTGTAGAGTTGAGCAAAAGAACTTATTTCCGATTCCAAATCTCTTTCCAAAGTATCTTGTTCTTCTTCTTTCTTAGCGGTGGATATCAATTCTGATGGAATCTCTGTGAAGATGGCTTTCTGGTCGGGATAGTTTCCCACTCCACCTATGTATTCTTGCCACTCTGTCTGTGCCAAAGTCTCGGTGGCCATCGCTCCTCTGGCCTCTTCACTGAACATCTGCATATGGCAAAGGAAGGCGGCAAACTCCCCCTCAAAGTTGTCGAAAGTGTTGTCGTGGGCGGCGTGACCGAAGAGGTCGTGGATTCCTCTAAAGATGACGTTGTAGGTAACTCCTTCAGGCGATTCTTCTGCGAGAGGGTGGTCTTTCGGTAGCGGATTGCCTTCAGAGTATACCTTGAGAGTGTGATTCTCTGTGAGGTCTTCCATCATCTCTTTGTAGTTGTCGTAAGGGTCTTCTTTGCTCTCTTCGAGTTTGTAACCATTCGCCTTCGCAAATTGCCATTGAGCCAATGACTCTTCTTTCAGGGCTTCGTAGGCCGCTTTCACTTTGGGGTCGGCAGGGTCATGTTCGGCGGCATCAAATGTTTCGGCGACCTGTTCTCCTACTTTCTCATCTAACTTCTTAGACTTCACTGATTCGTCAATGGGTTTGAAGCCGTTCTCGGCGTTGTAGGCATCGGCCAACTTAGTGAGTAAATTTGATTCTTCTTGTTTGATTGGTTCTGAATAGCCGTAGGCTTTGCGTCTCGGAATACCATGCCATCCACAATCAGGACATCTATATTTCTCGGTTTGGTTGTCATAATAGACTTCAGAATTACCACAATCAGGACAAGATGGTAATTCTTCCTGATAGCCGTAATTCGTTTGCATCGGACTCTCTTGCCCCCTTCCTTGTGTAGCATTACTCTTATGCAGGAAGAAATCACCTACTTCTCCGACTTGTGCGAAACCACTGTTAAAATGGTCTTCTTCACTTTTCATAAGATAGAGTTTTCCTTCTTCTGGCCCCAAATTGCTAATCACAACGGCATCTGAAGGAACATCATATTCAGAAGGTTCACCAAGAGTTTCGCCGTCTGCGGTAAAGCCATAACGCTCTTTTGCACCTTCAGCAGTATCAACCAACCAAATGGCTTGAGCATCTGGCCCAAATTTTCTGTCGATAGCATCAAATAAAATATTGAGACCCGCTTCTACATCTTCGTCACTTTCAAGTGGTATCTCAAGGCCAAAGGCTTGTAATGCTTCAATGAGAACATGGATATTGCCAAGTTCTTTTACTTCATATTCGATGACCTTTTTAGCATCTGTAACTTCCGAACTACTATATCCTTCGATTCTGTAACCTTTGTTTTCCTCATGAAACAAGTGATTAGGAAACTCAAGAGCCTTCCCTTCGCCGCCTTGATTGACTGTGTTGACTTTTCCACGACTAGGGAACAAAGGAAGATTCTGACCTTGATTGAGACTCGCTTCTTGATAGGGCGACATCACGGTTCTAGAGGAGATGTCTGGTTCCATTTGTGTTTGAGGTTGTGGTTCTGGTTCGGGTTCCGATTGTGGCATCTCATAGGGAGCCATATACCATGAATAATCTGTTGGGTCATGAGGTTTGGGTTCTTTAACCTTTCCCAACTCCTCTGGATGAAGGTCATAGTAAAGTTGTCCCATACGCATTGCTCTATCTTTTTGACCACATTGAGGACATTGATATTCAAGTCTACCACGTTTTCCGATGCTTTCTTGTGCTTCATCAGACCGTCCTTCCCATCCACAGTGAGGACACGCCAACATCATCTCACTTTCTTCTTCCTCAAAATATGGTGTTTTCATGGCTTTTTGCAATTCAATGTGTTCTTGCATCCAAGAAGGGCCAGCATGATGATGAGAATCACAATCTTCACACCATTCTAAAAGTCTTCCGCAACCGGGGTCAGAACAATGGTATGGAGCCTTTTGGCGGCTCCAATAATCGTCCTGTTCTTGGTAGGCAGGAGCACCACCCATAGGTTCATTCCATTCATGTTGAGAGATAACTTCAGACTTTGGCACTTGATAGGCTTTCACACCCACCGACAGAAGCCGTGGAACCAATTCGTTGTTGATGAAACTCTCAGTCCCTTCTGAGGGGTCGAAGGCAACAAGGTCGATGCCATGCTCTTGGGCAAAGTTGGATTTGTATTTGTCGTTCTCAATGACTTGCGGAAAACTCTGTTGACTCTTACCGCCGATGTGCCAGCCCGGTGAGGTTTCAATGGCGATGAGGTATTGGGGCAGATAGATGTCATATTCGACCTTTGGTTTTGCGGTTTCAGTGGGGTCAATCTCACCCAACTTCATTTTGTGAACATACTTAACTCCAAGACTATCAAGATAACTGGTAATCTGCCATTCGTCTCTGGTAGGTTCTCCACGCACCATACCCGATTGAGGCCCGAATGTCCCAAGTTCGCCCCCCTTCTGGCGCTCGGCAATGTGTTCTACAGACCTTTGCCATGAAGGGTCTTCAGGGTCGAGATAACCAGTTGTGGCTCCATAGGGTGCGGCAGAATAGCCGAACAGGTCGCTCATGTGTTGGGCTTGGTCACTATTTGGATAGATGAAAGTATTTCCTTCTTTATCCTGTTGGATGCTTTGAAGAAGCCCCTGACAAGCAGGGCAGGTTTCGCCAGCCCATGCGTGGTCGGTGATTGCTTGATATTCCGCAGGAGTGAGTTGGTAGGCTTCTACTTCTACTGTGGCCATACTGAAACGTTAAATACCTTCCGCCCTTAATAAACTCTCAGATGAATCCTATCCTCATTCTCTCTGGTCTTGCGGTCGCAATTGGAGGAGCAATCAAAGACAGTCGATTTGAAGGGTTCAAGCCAATGGTCTTTCTGCGAAGTCCAATGATAGGTTTGCTTCTCTCATTCTTGTTTCCTTGGCCTGACTACTATAATCTCTATGGAGATACGATACTGTTTTGTGCAGGAATAGGAATGGAGCGCATAATAGTCGAAGTCTACAAACTACTTAGAAAGAAGAAACCCGCCAAATTCAGTTTTGGTGAGTGGAACTCACATCGTTAAGAACGGAACACCCGCTTCGACTTTCTCTGGCTCTTCAGAACCCTCATCTTCGGGAATGCCTTTATGCTTTTCGCTCTCATAGGTGTTGCCAAGTTTGCTTTGGGTATCTGACTCCTTTACCATTGCATCGCCATCGGGTGTAGTGATGTATCCGCCGAACTCGGTCTCCATGATAAGTCCTTGCTCGACCAAACTCTTTAGGATGGGTGTAACGAGTGGAGTGCCCTCTTCGACAGCCATTTCCATCGCCTTATGAACATCGCTATCCTTTTCTTGAATCTCAAAGGCAACGTCAGCAAGACTCGCCGGAGCCTTGTATTCTTTGCTGTAGTGAGCCACTTGGAATAACACTTCAGCCTCAAGGTCTTCGTCTGCACCTGCTCCTAGTTCAGCACCACCAGAATCTAGACCAACTTCTGGTTGAGTTTCTGGTGCTACTTCCGGCTCTTTGAACTCTTCCGGTAGTTCCTCATCAGGAATGTTAGGTTCATGGTCGGGAGCGTAAGTGGCCATAGAGTTTAAGTAGTCGCAGTCGCTTATAAAGGATTGTATGAGTCAGAATACACCGATAGCCTATTGTGACACCCAAGACCTTGTAAAGCAGTTGAATTTGCAACAGACATCCTTCGACCCTAGTAAGTATTTGGTTTGGCAGATTCCTACGTCTGTGGATATCCTCAACACTTTCGTCAAACAGGCTAACGAACAGGCCACTCAATTGTTTGGAGACCATACAAAGGATTCCCTATTCGGCCTTACCAAGCAGTGGGCAACATGGCGGGCGGTTCTCAATATGATTGAGACAATGACCGTCAATTGGGTGATTTCGGGTCTTCCTGCTACACTTGGGGATATCAGCATCAATAGACTTGATGCGATGAGGTCGGCTTCTGCCGAAATTAAAGGAAATGCTCAATCAGAGTTGGTGAGGCTTTACACCATGCTCTCGGAGATAGACCCCATTCAGAATTACCAAAGCCCGAGTCCTTTTGTAGACACTGGCGGGCAGAGTTTCTTCTCTTAGTCGGTAGTCTTTAAATACTCCAAGAGGCATATCTAAACCAGTATGCCAGAGTTTGTCCTAGAGCCAGAGTTTGTCTCACCTTGCACATCATTCTCTAATCAGACGGCCAATATAGGAACAGGTGGACAGACAACCGAGTATACCTGTATGACGCTTTTCTCAGGAGCGAACATTACGATTGTAACCAATGCCACCATTCTCATCGATAATGATTTGGTCATTGAAAATGGTGCAACACTAACTTTGAGTTCGGGTGCAACTCTCAATGTATTGGGTAGTCTCACTTGTGGTGGCATGATTGTAACATCTGGAAATTGCACTATCTCACCAAGTCGCTTCTCTACTGCCTCTAGTAGCAATATCACATTGACAGCCACAACGGATGTGTTTATCACTCAGGCTCTATCCCACAATTATCTGACTGGAACACTCCAAGGAAATGGAACTTTGAACTCATTTGGATATTTGAGTGTTCCTTCAGGAAACACATTGACGCTTAATCTTGGTGGTGGTGCCTTCACAAGAGGAATCCAACTTATTTCCGACAGTCTTACAGGTTACAGTGGTTTCATCATTAATTATGGAACAATCCACGTTACAGGAAGCACTACAATCACTAGAGCATTGGGTGGTGTGGGTTGGAGCATCAATGGAAATGTCACAATTGATTTTGGTCAAACTCTTTTTACAGATGCGGCAGGCACCTTTCTTCCCGCTTCAACCACTCCTGTAATATTTACTGGCCCCGGCACATTTGATGCAACCACTATCTCAGTTGGTTCTACTGTAAAACTTCCAGCCGCAAGTGTAACATTCACTGGTGGAATAGTTTTGAATGGCGGTTTCTATTTTACAGGAAGCCCATCGTCACCTGTAACATTTACCATCAATCAGGCCACATTCAAAAATCTTGCGGGAAATCTTGTTTTAGCGGGAACAAATTGGACTGTCAATTTTGGAGCCTTTACATCAACATGGATAGGAATCCAAGTTTTGGAGGTTCCAGCCGGAATTACTACGGCATTTGGCGCAATCATTGATGTTCCAACCAATACAGATGCTTTCTTCATTACATTGCCAACATCGTTTGGTGGTTTTGAATATACAGGCGCAGTTGATGGAGTAGGAACATGGAGTGGGCCAACCATAAGTGGAATGGGTTTGTTTCTTGCAGGTATCATGGCAGGAACCACCACGCAAGGCATTGCTTTAACTGCTTCACAGACTATAGCGGCAGGAGCCGACGCAACTCCAACAGCACTTTCTGTCATAACAGATAATTATGGCATCAATACAGGCGATACGGTTTACACTTTTTCCGCTATAGGACAATATTGGTTTGGATGGCACGATTCAACAACTCCTCAGTTTGTTGAGAGTATCTATGTATATGCAGGTTCGGTTGGCGCACTCAATTGGCCACAGGATTCGTTTGGTCTTTTCAGTCTTGCTACCCAAGCCGCTAATGGAGATACCATTGCGTTCCATGCGTCGTCGGCTAATCCGGGCAGTTTGACGATTGGCGCTACAACTGCTTTCGACTTTTAGAAGCGGCCAAGCCTTAAATAGTCGGAACAGCCTTTCTATCCTAGAATGCCAGCATTCTTCATCAATGCGAAAAATGATACTGTTACAACGATAGGGCCAGTCGTTCTCAATGTGGAAACCACACTTGTTGAATATACTGGTGCGGCTTTCGATTACATTGTTGAAGGATATCTTGACATTAGTGCTGTAACGAGTTCTGACAGTGTGACTGTTACTGAGTATATAGCAGTTGATGGAACCAACTATCAGATTTTCAAGCAAGATACTTTCGCTGGCGCACAGGTCGAGAACGCTATCCGATTCCATGCAAAGACTTTTTACTCTGGCGAAAAATACAAGGCCACCATCAAACAGACAGTAGGAGTCGGAAGGTCATTCCCAATTGTTTTCATTCAGGAGATATTCAACGCCTAAAAAGGTGAAACTAGATGGTTCAGATTGGAGGTAACTTTCTCAACACTCCTGTAGTTCTCTATCCAAATCTATCTACTAAAGTTATGATTAACGATTCGGCTCACGCAACCGATAGTATAGAAGTGTTACATATTCATGATATTACCGATAGAGCCTTCGCTGAAGACTTCATTTCGGTGGCAAGGGATACGCCTTAAATAGTTCGGTGGGGTATAAGTTCTTATGGCCTTCTCGCCGCCTTCAGGAGCCTATCCTCTCAATGCCCAAGAGACCGATTACATTGTGCTTACTTACCATCAGATAATCGATATGCTTGGTTTACCTTTGACCTACAAAATTCAGCAAATTACCGGGCAGGATGAATACGAGCATCCCGTCATTTCCTTCATTGTCAAGACCATCAATGGTGTAGTGGCCAATCTTACAACCGATGAATATTCCTACGTTGAAGTGGGTTTCCTTCCTACTCACTATGCCAATGTATGGGTTTACGACGCTGTGCCACAGATTGGAGACCATGTGATTTGGCAGGACATCGAATGGGAAGTGAGGAATTCTATTCCTACAGTGATTAGTAATCGCACCGTTTACTATCGTGTTCTGATACGCAGAATACTCACCGATGGGACTTTGCAGAGTGGTGGCGAGATTACACAGTTGGGGTCGGGAGACCCCTAGACCTTAAATAGTTGGCTTGAGTAGGTAGTAGTGATATGGTGCAGATTGGTGGGTCTACTGGTCAGGATGCCATCCTCTTTATTCAGGAGTTGCTTGAGGGTTACATTAAGGATGAGAATAGCAATCCTGTTCCCTTTGGATATACCTATCCCAAGCAGATAAATCAATTGCCAAGAGTCGCTCTCTTTGCCCATGATGAAGAAATGAAGTTCATCAGTATTCCGGCAGTAAGACGCAGATGGACTGCTCCATTCACTCTGAAGATTTGGGCAAAGAGTGTGAAGCAAAGGTATGCCATCAAACAATCGATTCAGGCCAGACTCGACACTCTTTCCAATCCAACACAGCAGTTGGCAGACAACTATGTGTATATGTGGTATAAGAGTCATACCTATCCTGACGAAGTGCGAATGTTCGGTCAGCCAATCTTCAAGATAGATTTCACCGTCAATATTGTCTACGATGTTCTCATCAGTGATGCGTTGATATGAATCGAGAGAGTTTCATGCCGCCCCCTACAAATGGGGTCGTCACAAAAGGTGCGCTGTTCTATCCGGCTCTTGGTGGACAGGTAATCGTGATTACCCTTCCAGAGTGAGATTCTCAACCTCTAGAAGAGCATCGGCTAATTTCTCGAAGTAGGTAGATTTCACTAGGCCACCAATCAGCGAATACTTCTCGGCCAACTCTCCGACCAAAGTGACCACATCTTCTTTGTCTTGCACTTCGGCTCCACAGTAGATAGCGACAGGAACTTTGGCCTCTTTGCAGAAGATGAAGGTGTAGTCGAGCACTCGTGCAATGTGTTTGGTATGTTTGCAATCTTGGTGCTCTCCTTCAAAAAGCAGAACGTAATGGCCGTCTGAAGCCTTTGCACCCGACAATCGCATAATAGGGATATACCCCTTACCCTTAATAAAGGTTAGGCAACTTTAAGTAGGTCGCAAAGAAGGGGTATCCTAAGATGTATAGCAAAGAATTCGCTGAAATGTGGGACGCACTTCCAGCAAAGATAGCCGACGAGACCGAGCACAATGGCAAACCAGAATTCATCACAAAGGCTTCCGACCTCATCTTTCCTGACCAATCTAATGCAACAACTGTCCAAGCCACTCTGAAAGAGATTCAGATAAGCCGTGGCGATGGCGGGTCGATAGGCAAGGCTCTCGGTATCAAACCTAAGACTACTCACTTCAAACTCGATACGGTGATGGGATACAAGTCTATCCACGACCTTCGGATAGTCCATGCGAAGGACGAAGTGTCACCTCTCAAAATAGGTGTCACCGAGTCTCAGGAATCCATCAAGGCTAGAACCATCAAACAATTCAATCTCTACACCAATCGGGCCTCCGTTCTCGTTACACCGCTTCCTGTAGGTAAAGAGCGATAGTGAAGGGCTAGGGTTTAAATAGTTCCTTCACCCTTATTTCTTTCAGTATGCCAATGGGCGAATACTCTTCGTTTGCTGATTGCACATCCAAGAACAAGGATAAGAACGACCCCAATGCCTATTGTGGTTATATCAAGCATCAGATAGAGGGGGGCAAAAAGAAGGAAGAGGCGATGGGATATGAAGCCGAGCACGAAGCCTACCATCTTGAGGAAGAGGTCAAGAAGTTGGAAGAGGAGTGCTCTGCGAAAGAGGTTATGAATCTCGCACTCAAGTCAGTCAAAGACGAAGACAAGTTTGGTTCTGCGTCAAAAGTCATGAATCTTGCTCTCCATAAGGAGGATGAAGAGGTCAAGCATCTAGAGGAAGAGATTACTAAAATGGAAGAGGAAGTCAAAGTTTACGACAAAGAGGGCAAGGAGTTTGATTGGGAAGGCGGAAAGTTAACTCCTTCTAAGGAGCCAGCCAAAAAGAAGGAAATCCAACCCGAAAAGCCGCAATGGTGTTCTGTTCACAAGAAACCCTACTTAGAGCATACTCCTGATGAGACAAAAATTGATACGAGTCAGACTCATTGGGGTGAGGAGGCAATGCTAAAGGACATAGGTGCTTTTGTCAATACTCTGAAGGCCACCGTTGATGATATTACACTGCTGGCAAAAGACCAAGGATGGGACTCCAATTCAGGAGTCTCAGAAAAGGTCTCTCCTAGCAAACCGACTAAGGTTGGAGATGATGTCTCTGGTGAGTTGGTCGGTGTAGCAGTCAAGAAATTCTCTGGCGATGCTCTCAAGGTTCAGGTCAACTGGTTCAATACTGCGATGGCTGAACTCAAGGATATTGTGGCTGATGCCAACCAATTCTTTGAGGACGCTGGCTGGAACTCAGCCGAAGTCGTGAAGGAATACAACGAGCACAAGAAGCATTGGGGGAAGGATTACACAGCCGGGACTTAGATTAGTCCGAATACCTTCAGGAGCACTAGAATCGTTGTTAAAGCAGAAATCACATTTGCCACCGTTCTTATTTTGTAATATCGTTTCTCTTCTTTCATAGCAATACTCCTTCTATAGTTGGCTTTATAAACGTTCTACTTCTTTCCTTGTGCCTCTTTCCACTCATCTAGAGTTTTCCGCATTTCGTTGAATTGCATCCACACATTGAGGTCTGTCTTTACCTTCACTGACTCCTTCAGAATCTTGAAAGCCGCAAGGTCGAGAGTGTTGTGGTCGGTAGTGGCCAATAAAATCTGTGCCCTCTTAATCAACTCATTCTGTCCTTCTGCTGTGTCTAAATCGAGACCAGAGAGGTCGATGAACATCGTGCGATGGAGTGGCGGTTTGTGTCCTCTTGGTTTTCCGACAGGTCTACCTTCTTCGTGGTCACTCATGACGGAGGCCACTTCTCAAACCTCTTTAGTTCCAGAGCGAGAATTTTCTTCTTATCGCTATCCATTCCGACAGTCCATTTTCCACCAATGATGGTCTTGGCATTGGCATCAGGAACGAGTTCTTTCACTAATTCAGCAGGGATGAAGATGATGCGGGTTGTAGCATGGCCAACGGACTGAGCCTTTTTCCACTCTCTCTTAGGCATACGAAAGGAAAGGGTGGTTCTGACTATATAAAGATTGGCTTTTTACCACCGAGAATCCCTAAATACCTCTGGAACAGACCTTCAGACTAATGGCTGATTCAGCCCTTCCTGATGTCATATGGTCTATAGCCATCATCTTCTTCTTCCTTGGAGATGCTATATGGGCGTGGTCAGTGAATGCGCCTAGTTCGGTTCTTGAAAGTTACGCTATAGGAATGGTAGCATTAGGAGCCAATATCACCCTTAGATTCAAAGGGTGGAGAAAGAAATGAGATACTATTTGGCTCATCCCTTTGAGTCTAGGGAAGAGGTCAGGACATGGGAAGTTGGGGCCGAGAAAAGACTTGGAATAGAGTTGGTGAATCCTTTCTATGATGTGCCTAGAAACGACATCAAAAAATTGGATGTCACAAAGCCTATGACACGAGAAGAGAGACAAAGACAGATGGTTGAGGCATTTGGGCCAGATTATTACAACCCCATAGTCGAAGGAGACCTTCACCTCATTGCTACATCCAATGGTGTGATTGCTATTATGAACGATGCCGTATCCATAGGCACACCAATGGAAATCTTCTACGCCAGAGTAGTCCTACAGAAGCAGGTTTACGTTGTTCATTTGACCGACAAGAATCGCTGGCATCCGTGGCTTCAATACTATGCCAATCGAATGTTCAGTGGTTTTGCAGAGTTCGAAAAATGGTGGAGTGAGAATAAACTATGAGACTTTCTCTGGATATGGATAGTGTAATCGCTGAGAGCATGGATACCTTTCTTAAAGTGGCAAATGAAACATTTGGTTATTTGGCTTCCAAAAAGGATTACGTCGAATGGGATTGGTATGAGAACAAGTTCCACTTGACAGGTTCTCAGATGGCAGGAATCTATGGAGAAGTATGGGGTAATCGGTGGGATGAAATCAGACCGACAGAACCTAATATTGAGAAGAAGGTAGAAAGACTTGCTGAATTGGCTGATGTCACTGTGGTCACATCTGCGGGGCCACCACAAGCCGGAGGTAAGATAAAATGGCTTGAGAAGTATGGTCTTAGACAGATTCCAATTCTCATTGTGCCTTATGGCAAAACTAAAGAAGCCCTACCTTACCATATTTTTGTGGACGATAGGAGCGATACAATCGAAAAGGTAACGGCCATTGGCAAAATTGGCTTTCTTTACAATCAACCGTGGAATCAGAAATGCAAGGTTGGCATAAGGATAGAATCCTTGTCCAGTGTAATTTCCTTTCTCCAAGGCGAAGGCATATGAAACCAATCGACAAACCATTGAAGGATAGCGGCAAACGGGTGCAATTTTCGACAGGGGCTATGAGGGATATTCAAGACAACAAAGCACGACCAGACCTCATGAATCCGATGGTCGATATGCGTCTTTCGCAACACTTTGCCAAAGGAGCCAACAAGTATGCCGCCCGTAATTGGGAGAAGGGGATTGATGAAGAGAGATTTGTAGCATCAGCCAAGCGACATATGAATCAGTGGCTCATGGGAGACGATGACGAAGACCATCTCATTGCATGGCTCTGGAATGTCTATTGCATAGTGGCCACCGAAGAGATGATTGAGAGAGGTATCTTACCTGAATCTCTCAGAAATCTTCCCAACTATCGGAACAGGAACCTTAATAAAGGTCGGAAGGGAGAGAAGAAATCATGAGTGATGTAATACCGCAAGCCGACAAACCCTTCTATCTGACCATACTAATCACAATTCTCACAGGTCTCTTTGGCGTTGTTGCCGTAGTGAATCCGGTCAATGTCAATTCGAATCTGCTTCAGAACGTCTTCACGTTCTTCAGTGGATTGATGGCTATGTCGTGGGGTTTCTATTTCTCTTCTAAGGCATCTAGCAGTTAAATGTCAAGCATTTGGTCACAATGGCAGAAGATGACTGTAGAAGATATCCAAGATACTATCTATTGGCTTGCTCGGTCTCTGACCTCATATGAGAAAGGTTCTCGTAAGCACTATCTGACGCAAGCCTATCGTTCATTTGGATGTATTTTCTATGGTCACGGACTATGGGATTAACGTCTCTGTTCGGCTTCGTCTGTCCCTCTTTGGTCTCCGGTAGGTGTCCTCCATACTGCTTTTTGGAATGCTTCCATCCCTTTAGGATTCTTTCTTCGTTCTAAGAACTTGCGGTAGGTGGCCTTATCCACCAACTTGGGATTCCAACTGTAAGCCCCACAATAGACACAATTGGTGGCCCCTTCCGCTAGACCATAGATACCAAGTCGATAAACGCCTTTGCAAATCAGACACTCGATGTAGATGTATTTTTCCCACTCTAGACCATAGAGGGCATCATAGAAATTATTGGTTCCTTCAATTGGCGTTTTGCTTCACCTTCAATTTTTGAAGCAACTCATCCAACTCCTCTGGTTTGAGTCTTTGGACTTCGGCTTCATTCATTTTGTAACCCTTCTTCAAGACGAAGATTACGGCCTCATAGTTCTGACCGTGGGCCATCAGGTCTCTCATGTGCATATAGTCGAGCCAGCCGATGGCGGCTCCTTGTCGATAGAAGCGGTCTTCCCAATAGTCGAATGCTCCTATGATGGCAATACCGCCAACGATGATGGCAATCCCTAGCCATGTCATACCCAACAATATGGCAGGTATACCAGTGGCTAGGTCGTAGGCTATCGAAACGATAGCCACATAATCATTTGGATGGAGTTTGCGATTCATTCTTACCACCGCTAAAATCGATGAGTCCATGAAGAGCCAGCAAGCATTTCAACCAAAAGGCAGAAGTGATAGTCCCACGAAAGATGAACTCATCTGGCGGTGTGAGTTTCATATCCGAGCCGTCCATCAGACCTCTTGCAACCAGAGTGCGCTTTTCTTTCTCGGTTAGTCCTGTCATATTGTTTCCATATTGCATAAGGCGGAATACAGTGTCTTGGTCTTCTCTAGCCAAGCCATATTGTGTGGCCATGAGATTGTGCATGACTTGGGTAATCTGTTGTTCTCTAGTTGGAACAGAATTATCACTCATGATGAAAGGATTTCATACTAGCCTAATAAGGATTCTCAGTATCCGTAATGGCTGTAATGAGTTGCGGGCAGACCGCAGATGGCACATTGACCTAATTTGCCTTGAGTGTAAGTATGGGGTTTCCCACCGCTTGGGTCTTTCACGGCTTCCTGTTTGTTCATATCGCTATTGGGGCCAACCTCTTGAGTTTGAAGATGAGGTTGAACCTGTGGTGCTACGGCTTGTGGTTCTAGTGCAGGAGAGGCGGTAGGCTCATTAATCATGTCCACGATATTGGCAAGGTCAACAAGCATATCCCGAATTCTGACGTAGAATTCGTGCTCACTGTAGATGTCTTCTACTTCCTTCAGAATCTCTTCTACTTTCATTAGTTGGTCTTCCTGTCCAATCTGAGCCGCATTAACTCCCATCGGGCTTTCACGGTAGGAAAGGTCGGGCATCTGTGCTTCAGTGTGCGCCAAAGTCTGACCCACATTTTTCCACGAGCCGGGTTCTTTGCCAGCGTTTATGTCATCGATGCACCTTTGGCAGATGTTGAATCCTGATTGTCTTTCGCCCATACCGAGTGTTTGGCCGCACTTTGAGCAGAATTGCATGGATTCATCTTTCTCCAAGTCTTTAGGACTGATAGGTGCTCTCCTACTCTTTCGATAGGGTCTCCCATATTCATCAAGGTCAGAAGTTGTTGGGCCGGGAAGACCAGACATCCATGAGGCCCATTCATCCATATCGGAAGCCTCTTCTTTGTAGACATTGGCAATCTCGGCATCAGGATGATTACTGGCATAGTGTTCTGCAATAGCATCATTGGAATTAGGAAGTTGAGCACCGCACTCAGGACACGCCTTTGGTCTTTCCCATTGACTCTCAGGAGCATGACCTTCAGTAACAGCATCTAGAGCCATTTGGACTGCATCATTGATGTCTACGCCTTTGGCCGCACCCTTACTGTCTTTCAATTGTGGAGTCAAATCCATTGTGTTCTCTTCGCCATCGGCATAGTAAACAATGGCATAGAGTTTGCCAGAGACAACTTTGTATTGGTCAAGAGCGAGAAAGGCTTCGTTAATCTTAGTGATGGCATCAACCACACCATCTGGCCCACCACCAAGCGAGAACTTAAAAGAATAGGTGATAGCATTAGGGTCAGATTTCGACGGCCCTTTCATCACAGTAGCATTGTTGTCAAACTGATGAAGAACGTCTTCAAGTAGGTCAGCCTTCTTATCGGGTTCGCTTCCCATCCATCCTTCCCACACACGATACTCCCAATTGTCCAAGTAGAGGTCAACCTTCTCCCAAGGTTTGACCACACCCACCATCTCACTGATTTGCTCAGTCTCATCTTCTGGCACTTGTGGTGTTTGCATTGGTTCCTGTGTAGGCTGTGCGGCTGGAATCTCTGGCTGTTGAGTTTTCTCAATGGCTTGTTCAGAGGGGTCGGCAGGAGTGAGGTCGGCTGGCTTATCTTTGGGCATCATGTCGTTTTGTTCTAGCCATCGGGACAACATCCAGTCATATTTGGTCTTCGACATACAGAGAGATGTAACACAGTCGGACTATTTAAAGCCTAATGAGACTAAGCCCACGAAAGCCAATCGCCTACATCCTGTGGGACGGCGGTGCCCTTTGTGATTTGGAAGCCTACGATGGCATTCGTCAATGAGAGAAGCACATCGTCGGTGGTGTCTTCGTTGTGCTTCCACACCTTCTTGTCGGTTCCTTCTGTGAGTTCGGGATATTCGGCCAAAATGTCTTTGATGATGTAGTTTCTTCTCAATTCGTCTGGCTCATTGTAGAAACGGAAGCGAGAGGGATTGGTAATGTAGTCCATTGTGAGGTCGATAGCATAGGTGCGATTGGCCTTAATCATAGACCCATACATGGTAGGCTCGACCTTCAGAGGCGTAGATAAGAATCCATTCATCATCTGAATTTTGATTACCTTATCTCTGAATTGTTTCCAGAGTAATTGGTTCTGCATTTGTCCAGACCCTTCGTCGCAGACGACCAATGAGATAGGGTATTGCCGGATGAGTTTGGCCACCTCCTCTACTTGAAGAGTGAGGTCGGTTTGGTCGATTTTCTCAACGTCCAGAACATCGATGGTATAGAGGTCTGGTAACTCAAGTAGTCGTGGTCGGATGAGAGTGAAGACCGTATTGGATTTGGTGATGCCCCAATCTACTCCGGCAATCAGCAACTCACCATTGACGAAAGACCCTTTGTTGAGCATAGGCGAGAACAAAGTCTCCATGTAAACTCTGTCAGTTGGTCTACCCAAACCCGCATAAAAGCGACCCAATACTTCGTTCTCGAACTCTTGCCGAGTTTCAGCGTGTTTTCTCTTGAACTCGAATTCTTCAGGAGTTATCCATACACCTACAGCGAACTCTTGCGAAATGTGATAGCCTGACCATAATCCATCCCACTTCGGATTAGAGGGAGACCAAGTTTTGGTCACAGGGTCGAACTCTTTCATATCACTAAGTTGCCACAGGTTGTCAAATCCACTACCTGTCAATATTGGAGTTCCAATGACAAGCATTCGTTTGAAGGATGAGTGTGAGATTCCTGCTTGAGCAATAGGAATGGCATTGGCTCGATAAGACTGAAACTCGTCAAGCACGATAGCATCAGCGTCGATAGACCTGAGAGTTTCAGTATCCTCAAAGGCTGTTAAAAAGTAGACTTCTGATTTGTTTAGAACGGTCTCTCTCACGGCCATATTTCTGACCATTTGCATAAGGTCAGGACTTCGTTTCAATTGTTTCTGCCATCTGTCTCTGCTGAAGATGTCGGCCTTAGAGCCGGATGCTGAAGCATAGATGAATTTGCCGGGATGGGTGAGAGCATGGTAAAGTATCCAATTGACGGCATATTCCGATACTTCCATCTGTCTGCCCTTGACGATGATGATGTTTGGATTTTCGTCGTGGTAGAGGTTTTTGAGCCACGGTCTGTTTGCGAACCACATATCCTGTGTAGCATCAGGGCCAGCCTTCTCAGGAATCTTAACGTGCTTCTCAACGAAGGCCATGATATCCGAAAGGTCGAGTTCAATCTTCTTAGGAGTCTCACCTTTGACCTCTTTGAACTCCCTTTTTAGAGAGTTTAACATCCTTTCATTGACACTACTCATACTAATCTTTATATAGCCTATTGCCTACTTAAGCGTTATCATGAAACGAAAGGGGCTTGCTTTAGCATTCATTTTGATGATGCTCCTCTCCTTTGCGCCAGTAAGCCACGCTTCATTTGTCGAAGATTATCAGATTTCGCCTCTACTCACGCCCGGAGCCTACGTTGATTACAGTGTGACCTATCATCCTTTCATCAATTCCTTTCGTGTAGAAGTAGTGCAAACTATTTCGCCTACTTTGATTCTATTCAATGTGACGCTCACTTTGTTTGACCATTCTCAGCACAGTTACCTTCAACTCATCACAGTAAAAGGCGCAGGTGATGATAACAAGGTTATCACAATGGCTATAGGTAATCAAACAATCTCAATGGTTCCAAAGACAGATTTCTCCATTCCCAAATATCAATTTTTCATGCGACTTCCAGTCATCAGTCCTTATCTTCAAACCAATGATTTTGTGAATCTGGATGAAAGAGTTGCTATCACTCAGGGAGGCTTTGGAATTTTTGTGGCGGCTTTCGGTGGCGATGTCATCGATTTGGCGTTCAGAAACACCTATACCTATCAAAATTCACTTACCGGAACCATGCTTGAATGGGATAGAGCATCAGGACTTATGCTCCATTATACCTATTTTTCGGCACTTCCATCACAAATTGATGAAGTAGATACCAATATTTGGAAAACACCAGTTGGACAAATCTACAAACCCATCAGTCCGGTCGTCTTCCTCCTCAATCTCTATCTTCTTGCCGCCGAAGTGGGTGGTCTCTATTTCACCTATTGGGAGTTATGGGTAGCAAGTTTGGGGGCCGTTCTAATCTATGTTTTCGAAGGGTGGTTCAAGAAATATATCAATGACAGACGAAGATTGATTGCTTCGCCTCATTTGGAATCCCTACTTAGAAAGGTTGAAGCACAACAGCCAAGAGTGTTGTTTTTGGATGACCGTAATAGGTCAAAGGTGGCCAACAAATGAGAATCCCAAGCGTCTTTAGACGAGTGAAGAGACGACTGAGAGAAGGTAAGGAAGACCATGACTTTGGTGAAATCAAAGTTTCAACGGAAAAGATTCAGAGAGACATGGAGATATTGAAGCCAGAGTTCGACCTTCGAGATGATAAATGGCGTAGCGACCCCAAGGCTTTCACCGATAAATTCTTCGACTCCAAAGCCAAGCACACTACTGATGACATTCGTGTGCCAGAGAAGTTCAAGGACTGGATTATCGGTCAGGATGCCGCCCTCAAGAAGATTGACCTTAGTGAGATAGAATGGATTCGCACTCTGAAACAACTTCAGGAGATGGAAAAGAAAGAAGCCGCCGGAGTCAAACTTTCGGCAGTTTTGCGTGAAAGACCAACTAACAACATTCTTATGTTGGGTGAACCCGGCACTGGTAAGTCTCTCATTATCAAAGTTATGGCCGAATCGCTGAAGGACAAATACAAGGAAGAGGGCATCGAACTTGAAGACGTTATGCTTGGCGAAGACCGCATCAATCGCTACAAGGCCAATGTGAGATATATCAAGCCAGCAGGAACCGCCAAAAAGGTAGTTGAGTATGCCGAAATAAAGGAAACACAGAAAGGACGTAAGAAAAACGCTTTGCTCTATGGTGGCATTGGGACTATCATCTTTATTGGGGTTATGTTGATTTCATTAGGTCTTAGAAAGATGTTATTGAATATGCTTGGTGGCATGGATTTTGAGTCTGCTCTGTTGAATTCGGCCAGCGTTTACTTTGGTTTGGGAATGACCATGATAGGCTTTCCTATGTTCATCATGATTATGTTCTGGCAACAGCGTTGGATGTTCGGACAACAGGGTAACGAACAAAAACACATTCCCAATCTACTTGTGGATAATGACCCTGAGTCAACTCAAATGTATGTCAACTGCACTCTGGTTTCGGATGCCGCCCTCTTTGGCTCGATAGAGTGGTCTCCGTGGCAAACTGGTGCAATGGCCAAACCACCTTACCGTAGAGTTCAAGCAGGGAAGATTCATGAAGCCAACAAGAAGATTCTCTACATAGATGAGATTCGCAATCTCTCTCAATCATCAGCCATCAAACTTCTGACTGCAATGGAAGATGGGGAGTTTCCTATCCAACAGCAAGCCGATAATACTTCCACTAGCGGCGGTGGCGGAACGGCAGGACAGAACATTCAAACACCACCTGTCAAGGCCATGTTCTTTCTCTTTGCGGCTGGCAATTTGGATGTATTGGACGACCCACATAGCATTATCAATCAATTCCCTGCTCTTAGAGACAGGTTTGAGAACTATGGTGACATCATCGCACTGAAGGATGAGGTAGAAGCCACGCCTCTCAATGAGATGCTTGTGGCACAGGTCGTAAGGGACGAACTTTACAGGTTCGGCTTTCCACCTATGGAAGCGGCAGGTGTAAAGCGCATACTTGAATATGTGAAACAAAGAGCCAGCGACAAAGACCACATCAAATTGATGTTCAGAGCCGTCATCAAAGTGCTCAAGAGGTCATCACAACTCTCGTGGAAGGATGGTGATGTTATAGTTCGAGACAGTCATGTGAAAGATGCTATCGAACATTACACTGAAACCATCGAGAAGCAGGTTATCGAACATCGATTGGAGAAGAAGGAAGCCATTTCGCTAGTAGAGAATGTTGGAACCAAAGTAGGTCAGGTCAACGGATTGGCAGTAGTGGCGGCTCCCCACGGCGGCGAAGGGGCTGGCGATGTAATGCAGGTGCAGTCTTTCCTCAGATTCGTAGATTCTCACGACTATGCCAATTTTGAGGTTACAGGTGTGGTGAGAGGCGATGAAACCGATGTGCAGGACTCGAAACGCGAAGTCAGAACAGCCATACTTAGGATATACGGCGTAGACATAGGGAAGGATTGCTATGTTCACATCAAGTTCTCTCAGACTAAGGTAGATGGGCCAAGTGCTGGCATCACTATGACTGTCTCTCTTATGTCGTGGTTAGGAGACCCAAGAGAGTTCAAGAAACGCTGGAAAGCCCATTTAGCCTCTGGTAAACTCAAGTCCGAGTTCGAGTTGATACCAGTCCCATTGAGACAGGACATAGCCATGACAGGAGCGATGGAATTGAAGGAAGAGAGGGCAGGTGACATCAAGATTTCGGCTATCGGTGGTGTGTATGAGAAGATTCGGGGAGCCAAGAGATATGGACTTAAATATGTTCTGATACCCAAAGAGAATTACGATGGTAAGATTATCTCAAATGACCAGTTTGAGGGTATCAAAGTCGTATCTTCAGATACGGTGCTCTCTTATTGGGAACAGGTTCGGGGAGACTCGGAAGAAGATGAGATATGGAATAAGGTGAAGAAGAAATGAGATTGTCCAAATTACCTATCAAACTCAAAATTCCGTTGGTTTTGCTGACACTCTATTTGGCTATGTTATTGATTGCTCCTTCAGTCCCTATTCTGTCTGGCAACTCTCATATTGTAACCATTCTTCCTAACACATCTAAGGGAACTCTCGTAGATATCAGTGGACACTCCACTTACGATGCCTACGATAGAATCATCTCTGTTATGGATGGCAATATCGAAGTGGCTAGAGTCATAACTCCGCTTCATAGAGATGGAAGTCTACCAAATACTTTCAATGATATCATCAATTTGCCTTATACCGCTACCGACACTCTCCAATGGATGACTCTCAATAATGCTCAAGAATGGTCAGTCAATATAGCCGTTCAAGCCACGGCCCAAACCGAATCCACAATAACCCAAGTTCTGCCTTTTCAAGAGGCAGACACCGGATATTTCAACACTTTCTCTCTTACACAAGCAGGAACCGTTTACTTTCTAATATCGGGTCATTCAATGTTGGAAGGTGTCAATCTTACCATCACAATAGATAGCAAAGTCTACTTGGTTTACAATTGGCATCCTCTTGACAATGATGCTCAACTTACTACAGTTGGAGCAGTCATTCCCTACATAGCCATAAATATGACAGCAGGATACCATTACATAGACCTTACAGGAACGAGTCAGTTTGCACGAGATTTTATCGATTATGGTCTGACCACTCCATATTTCGTTGTCTCGGCTTTTGAAGTGACCTATCCTAATGTTATCCCGTAAAGTGGCTCAGAAGATAGTCGATGACTTGGCACATGAATGGGGTGTGCCACCAATCCAAGTCATTCTAGTGCCAAAGGCAGTAAGAGCACCCGGCGTAGGAGTCTACTTCTCAGACCATCCCGATTGGCATATCGGCATTACAAACAAAGCCACCGAAGAGAAGATAAAACACGAATTTGGACACTATTTGATGGCTTTGGCGAAGTTGAAAGACGTTACAGAAGAGAAGATAGTCACTCAGTTGATGTCGTAGTCATCTTTCGGCCTCTTCGTTCTATGATGACAGAATTGCACTTGTCGCAAGCAATCTGCTCCACATTCCCCCCCTCATTTAATTCGTATAGGAAGAATTCGCCACATCGGAAGCAGAAGATACGATAGACTCCATGAGGAACCTTCTTCTTGGGTTGTCCTGCTTCATCTACTTCGACAACGGCTTCAGTGACAGGATTGGCATCTACAATGGCCCAATTCTCTAGATTCTGTTCCCTTAATTCGGGAAGAGTGCAGATGAGAGTGAACCGATTGTCTGCATTCTGTGGATAGTCAAAGAGCAGGTCAGCAATCGAGTGTTCTTTCTCTTCGATACTAGGTCGAGTTACATGATAGATGTAGTCGGTCTTACGGAAGACATGGAGTAGAGGGTCTGCTCGGATGGCCTCTTTGAAGTCTCCTTCTTTCAATTCTTGGAAGGTTTTGGCTCTCTTCTCGATTGGCGGCACGTTCTTGCGAAGTATCTCATTGAATTGCTGAACAAGTGCGGCTTTGTTGTATTTCATGGCTTCCGTATCTACGCCTTCTTCATTTTCCATCAAGTGAAAAACCATGTAGATTTGCGACCATTCCATGATTTCTGTGCTGTTGGCTCTCATGAGCCTTAGTATGATGTCGAGTTCGGCTTTAGTGGGTTTGTGCGATGGCAATTAGGCTATCCCCGCATTGACTTCGATGACTTGCTTCATGAGTCTCTTTCGTCTCTTGACTTTATCCCATGCGGCATCTACAGCCGCTTGAAGTTCAGCATCACTCATGCCATTCATTCTCTCGTAGAACTCATCGGCATTGGCTGTGCCCCACAATCGGCACATTTCAGAAATGACATCGTGGCTATCCAGACCAAGCATTATGCCAAGTCTCTTTTGGATGGCTCTTGCTTTACCCCAACATGAATGGTCGTCTGAACCGAAGATATTATTGTCTGGCATCGCTACGAAGCCTTCTTCTCAACGCTATTTAAGGATTGAGGCAAAAATTTCTTCCTCTTTGGAATACCCATTGCTCGGTCTTCTTTTTGGTGTTGTCGTAGACCCACATCCTCAAAGTAGGCTAGGCAGTCTTCGCAATAGATTTTGTCAACCATTGTTTCTTATGGTTGAACCACAATCTATATAAAGGTTGTTGCCGAATTCCATGAATGTGCTTACAGTCAACAAACAAGAGTTCGAGACTCTAAAGGAATGGCTTCCGCCCGATACGCAAGTGGCCAAACCAGAGGAGTTGGGAACGGATGCCGTTGTCAATGGTTTAGAGGTCAATCGGATGTATGAACGAAAGGAACTCAGAGACTTCATCGCATCCGTCATCGACCGCCGCATTTTCGAGCAACTGAAGACTCTTTCTGACAACATTGCCAATGGTTATGAGCCATTCGTCATTCTTGAGGGGCAGGGATTTTGGGATTGGTCAGTCAAGAAGTGGGTATCGTTGAAGCAGTGGATGGATTTGCATCCAGAGCGTAAGATAGCCTTCTATGAGGCTTTGACGGCCTTCCGAGCCTTCAAGGTGGGTCTCGTCATCACTGTAGATAAGCAGGATACGGCTCTCTATCTCTCTTACGAGAACACCAAGTTGGGCAAGCCGAAAGAACACAAAGAGTTTCCCGAAAGGGGCGGTTTCCGAAAGGATTGGGATACGGCCAAAAAGAAAGAATACTTTCTTGAAGCCTTTGGCCCTGCTACAGCCAAGGCTCTTCTCAAAGAATTTAGCACCATCTACGGAATTGCCGCCACAAGTGAGACCAAGATAGCAGAGGTTAAGTTAGCAAGCGGAAGACGTATAGGGGAGAAGAAGGCTAAAGAAATCAGAGAGGTATTGTCAACATGAGTTTTCTCATTACCCAAGCCGCAAGAGCCGACATCGCGGTTTGCATGAAAATCAACGAAGCAAGTATGCCGGAGACTTATTCGCCCCAATTTTGGACGCTCCATCTCAATCAGTTTGGGGATATGTTCTTCGTGGCCAAAGTAGATGGCCAAGTGATGGGCTATGTGCTCTGCCGTATAGAGATTGTCAATAACATCAGGACTGGTCTCATCATTTCGGTGGCTGTAGACAAAGACTATCGTGGGCTTGGTATCGGAGAAGAGTTGATGAAACGGGCGCACTATGCGATGCGAGCCAAGAACATTCCGATGGCCGGACTCCAAGTTCGGAAGAGTAACGTTTCTGCTATTGCCATGTATAACAAGATGGGATATGCGGCCAATCTCTCTATCCCCGGTTACTACAAAAATCCGGTTGAAGATGGATGGCTCATGACTTTGGTGCTGTAGGCTTTAAATAGTGCTGTAACCCTTACTATCTCAGTATGCCGACAACTTTCCCCACGATTGCTTCAGGTTGGAGAGCCGCAGTCAATTGGAAGCCGGAGACAATTTATGGTGTGGCTCCTACTGGTGTTCCCTACAATTGGGTTGGCGATGTGCAGGAGTTTCATGGTGTGATTGACAAGAATCCCATTCTGGTCTACAGGATGGATGGTAGCACCGATTTTCCTGCCTACATTCTGAAGGGGCAGAGAAATGTGGACTTTACGGTTACTTACTTTCCACAGGACATCAATCTTCTGACTGACGTAATCAACAACATTGGCACGGCCAGTGCTGTCTCTCACTCTTTCATCATCAAGGATTATGATACAGGAGCATTATGGACGGTCACTGGTGCGATGCCCAACACAGTCACTATTTCGGGAAAGACAGGTCAGGCTATGTCAGTTGAAGTGGCCTATTGGTGTCAGAACATTTTGCTTGGCAATCCTGCTGGCGTTTCCTATGCTAGTGACCCCGGCAATGTCCCATTCTTCTTCTCACAAGAGAGTGTGCAAATCCCTAGTGGAGTGCCACAACCACAAACTCTCACTTTCACTGGTTCTATCACCAACAATCTTCAGCGAGTGCCGCAATTTGGAACGGATGTCATCAGGTCGATACCCACTCTACTGAGAAAGGCAGAAGGGTCGTTGACCGCCACGTTTGCCCAATTGAGTGATTATCCGAATGAGAGCAACATTCCTTACACGACCGCTTACACCGATACCGAGACCGACCCATCAGGTCTGACGGGCCAGATTATCCGTCTTTTGCTTGGAACCAATGCGTCAGGGCCAACCAGTTTCTATTTGGATTACACTTCAGCCAAACTACCCAAGATTGACTTGGATACTCGTATCACTGACCTAGTGGCTCTCGAACTTCCTTGGACGGCGCAAGGAGCCTCAGTGCACACATAAACTTCAGGATTTCGGCAGGAAGACGTATAAGGTTCTTTTGCTATGCTATCAGCCGATGGTGAGAAAAACATGATTGGAAGAATCGTCGGATACGGGATAACGGGGCTTCTGTGGATAGGAGCCTTGATTGACTTCGACATCTTCGGCATCCTTGCTGTCATCGCTACAGTAAGCACAATCGCCTATCTCATTCAAGAGAGAACATGGACTCCTTCTGAGGGAAAGTCCTACAGTGAGACATATCCGGGCTGGCTAGATTCTTCTACTCCCGGCACTGCCGCATGGGAAGTTAGGCAACTAAGGGAAGATGAGAAGTATCATCGAACTACCTGAACATTTATAAAGGTGGTTTGACTATTTCAGTCTGATGACTGAAACCAAGAAGATTGAAGTCAGAGGTAAGACCTACACCATCAAACGGTTCAACTTTGAGGAAGGTGCAGTTGTAGATGACCTAGTTGCAAAAGCCACATCGCCCGCAGAGTCGCAAGTGGCGATGGTTTTTTATGGCGTTGCCGACCCCAAGTTTGAGTCGATAGATGTCGTCAAGCAAGCCGACAGAGAGACCGTTCTTCATCTCTACTACGAAATCAACAGGTTCAATCAGATGGAACCCGCTTTTTTATCGCTCTTAAAGAGGTCGCAATCACAGGGGTCTCGACGGTCAGAAACCAAGACATCGTAAACGAAGTCAAAGACCTTCTCGTAAGGTATCATCGTTATGAGATACTAAAGACTCTACAAGACACTCTAGGCGTTCCTAGAGATGAGGCTTTAAAGATGGCTGACAGAGAAGTGAAAGCCCTTCTATTGGCACATGATTTTGCCGTGGAATATGAGGCTAAAAAACTTGAGGCGGCAAAGCAGAAACTCAATGAAGCGACACAAGGCTTAAAAGCGGCAGGTTGACTATATAAGGTGTAATGGCGCAAACAGAAGGCCCATCTGTTCTCAGTAGTGCAGAGATTGTCAAGTTAGCCCAAGGATTCGCAGACTTGAAATTGGCACTTGAAGCAGGTGCAATCTCTGTCACTGATTTCATAGATGCCGCTTCCAAACTGCCCGGAAGTTTCCAAGCGGTTTCTGCCGCCGCTACTGCTTTTCAGAATGTCATTAGTAATCTTCAGAAAGCCTATGCCGCATCTGCTGACCTTGCGGCCAACAACGTGGATGAATTGGTATCACTCTATCAAGCCCAAATCAACGTCATTTCGTCACAGAATAGAATGACCCAAGCCATCGCTTTAAATGCTGTCGCTACTCAGGTCTATGGAAAGAATTCTCTTGAGGCTCAACGAACAACTGTGGCATTGAACTACACAAGTGCTCTTTACACTCAATCCAAGAAGAACGAATTGGTGGCCCAATTCGATTACACTACGGCAACTGCCAAGAATTTGGCAACGATGGCCACCTCATTTACGCAACTTGAGCAAGCGATGGTAGTTTTGGTAATTGCTATCCAAGCCTTGGCTATCTCCGCAGAAGAATCTGCGGCCAAAGCCGCACTTGCGGCCATTCCTATAGTGGGCCTAATTGCCACTCTTGGTATCACTGCCTATCAGATGGCCACCACAAAAGGGTATCAAGCGGGAGGATATGTTGCCAAATCAGGATTGGCTATTGTCCATCAGGGTGAGACCGTCATTCCGGCAACTGGCAACAATATGATGGGTGGTGCAGGGTCGGCTCCAAAGGTTGAGATTCACATTCATGCGACAAGCGATGTGGATTTGGCAAAGGTGAGACAAGAAGTCCAAAATGCCTTGGCTAAGACCTTCTATCAGGCTCAGAAGTCAAGAGGTGTTTACGGTTAATGAGCACTAACATCAACTATTTGGTCACTTTCGACTCGATTATCTCTGCCTATTCTTCCCTTCCTACAGGTTCTTTCTTTCTTTACAAGGATAGCATGAACAATCCACAACAGGCATCTCTGAAGAACATTTCATTCTCTCGAAACATCGCTCCTTCTGACGATAGTGCAACTTTGACGATTGCAGGAATTCTGAGGATTCCTGCCGCCAGAGAGGTTTATTTTTACAGAGTGAACTCTGATGGTAGTCTCACACTCAAAGCCAGAGGTATGACCACAAATCCCACCTATCAGGTTGAGGCAGATGGTGGTTTGCTCACGATGGTTGACATCAACAGCCTTTTCTATATGCTTCAAACTCGGCTCTTTCAGATTGCTGGCAAGTCACCTCCGCCACTTCAGCCCAACACCAATCCCTATCTGGTCTACCTGAATCCCAATCTCAATCTTCGGTTTGGAGAGATTTGGACACTCATTCTCTCAAATGCCTTCCAAGAGTCCTATTCGACTGGACACTTGCCGCCTTTGAGATTGGCCAATGTCACACCTTATGGCACAGCCAACGCCAATGTTTCAAACTTCTCCACTTTCACTGATTTTGACCAAGTGGTAGTTAACGACAATATGAATGTTCAGTATCAAAACATATCGGCAGTAATCGATAGATTGGTGACTTCGGCTCTCTTCAATGGGCAGGGTGGAGCACCTTTTCTTGCCGAATACAGAATGGACATCGGCGATTTCCCAATCCCCGGTTTTGTGGCTACCACCCTAACGGCAACTGCGGGGCCGGGGTCAAGCACTTTCCATGTTACCTCAACTGATGGATTTGCTGATGGTCAGATGATTTACATTGGTGCGGGTCTTGGAACGCAAGAAACCTTTACGATTACAGGAGTGTTTCCTAACACTCTCACTATTACAGTTGCTCCAAATTCAGCCAATACACACTACGCAGGAGAGATTGTTGAGTTGACCTCTTCACCTGCGGGCCTCTATCCGAAGACCTTACCTACTCTTACAGTGATGCTTTTCGACCCTATCCATAGCAAATTGGGAAATGGTCAGAACAGGTCAGGAATCCACTTGGGAGACAACTCATTAGACCCCGCCGGAACTCTACCTGCCAATCTTTTGTATCCGATGGATTATGTTGAATTTGGTGTTACCAATGGTTATTTACCAGTCGATACGATAGTCTATTCTGAAGGAGATAACATTGTTTCAATCAAACCCACCTATGACTATGTTTCGATGAACAACAGTTGGGTGCTTACTGGTGGTAGTTTCCAAGGGTCAGATGTTGTGGCCACACCAATCGAGAATCAGAGAAGCATTGCCGAATATGGACTGAAGCAGACTAATCAAACCCTAGCCAATGTGGTAGACCCCGGTGAGATTCAGAGATATGTTGGGACGAGCATCGGCTTCTTCCAGCACCCCATTCCTAACATTGAGTTGAAACCCGACTATACCTATGCTAGTTCTCACGTTCTCTATCCCGGCGATTACATCCTTATCAATGCTCCAAGTCTTCAAGGAGTAATGGAAGATAGCAATGGTAATCTACTTGGCGGCAGTTACGACTCATCGACGGGTGCTCTCATTTCGGTTGGATTCACTGCTAGAGTCAAGACTATCAACATCAAATGGGATGCCGACAATGGCGAAGACATTTCTATCATATTAACCTTCCCTGTTCTCAATGTTCCACTTGGAACAACTTGGGCAAACAATTACGACCCTACCTCACAGAAGGGTAGCAATGCCGGAGCCATGCAATCTATGTATACGTCAGTGGCTCCTTCTGACAAATCGGTGATAGGAAAGAATCAACAGCAGACGGGCGCATCAGTCCATCAGGGTGGCGGAGATTTCATTACTAACAGGAACAGTCCTCTCACCATTTCGGTAAATGACACAGGAAGTATGGATAATGTCAACCCCGACTTTCAACATACTGACATCCCGATATGGGCACAAGAAATTCCAAACAATGCAAACATCTCAATTTACAATAGTATGAATAAATTGCTCAGTGTGAAGGCCGATGATGTTCTCATCTATCAGTTTGGAGTGGAAGTTGATTCGGCTTTGGGTGGCACTGCTCAGAATGACGTATGGCTCACAGTCCTCCAACCAGACGGTTTGACCATTTACGATAGTATTCTTGGTGCTAATCAATTAGCCAACATCCTCTCTCTCCTGTCCAAATCTCACGCTTCGCCCCTCTATACGGGTGCTTCGGCACAATTACTTGATGGTTTATCAGGGAAGTATGAGATAATTCTTCGCAATACAGCCGCAAATGCTTGGTGTCCCGACCCTCTGATGAGCACTCTTCCTTCTCCTGTTGCTGATGGTGGGTCAGGAGTCCCATTCAATGTATCCACTTTCTTTATCTTTACGGCTGTCGATGCGGCTGGCTATGAGTTTGCGATGACAGGACGCTCTAATCCAGCAAAGGGCGCAACCATTGGTTTTCCGGTTCACGGTAAGTTTGCTGTTGTTCCGGGCGCAGTCTCTTACAATGCTTATGTTGCCAATGAAGGGCCGGGAGATACCTACGCCAGCATTCTTGATATGACATGGAATGGCAATTCGGTAGCAGGTGGTGGTGCAGGAGCAAGTTGGTCTATTCTTGGCGGTGTTGTTACTTACACTCTTGTTACAGCACTTCCATTCACTGCTGATACTCAACCATTTGATACTTCAAATCTAACAGAAGTAAATGGTCTCAATGTGGTTTACACTGGTTCTGCGGCATTAGGGGCTAATCTTGTTGCAGGAGAACAATACTGGTATATTGTGACGGCACTCAATCCTGAAGGCAATGAATCAGATGGCTCTCAAGCAGGAACGATATTCACTGGCAATAATGCAGGAGTAACGGGTCAACCCGATGCCAATACAACTCCCGAACCTCTCGCTCCACAGCAGGTTGAAATCCGATGGCCGATTATTCCCTATGCACAAAGTTACAACGTCTACAGAAGCACCCAATCTACTTGGGGTGGCTTGGGAAATTTGGATGAAGGACAGAGAAATACTTTCGATTTGCTCGCTTCAGGAGTTACCGCAACAGAAGTCATAGATGATGGAACAGTAGTGCCCGATAATACGCATCACCCTCCTGAAAAAACTACGACTAATCCTTCAAATGTAACTTACACGGCCTACATTAATTATTCATATCAGTCTGACCCTACTCATACACAATCCATTCAGAATGCCCAAACCAACAATCCCAATACAGCCATCAATTACAATCCAACCCAAAGAAGGGTTTATGGAACGCATTTCCCATTCGTTGCTCCATAGATTAGAAGGCTTAATAAGCACAGAAGGGTATTTACTTCAGTATGTCTGCGGTTCCGGCTCTAGCATCCGACTATCAGATAGGGGTAGATAATGCTCTCATTCAAGTGCCCCAAAACTACACGGTTCCGGCCAATCCCCCCTCCGAACCTAATCCCCCTTCAAGCACCCTTCAGTCTACTAAAAATGCTCAAACCACTACAACGAAGGATAGCGTCACAATATACGTCTCTGCAATCAAAGGATTCAATAATCCTCTTACGATGTCGTTTTTCATTAAGAAAATTGACACTACAGTAGACCCCAATCTTTCTCCGGCAGATGCGACAACTGTGCCAACCGATGGTGCACCTCTACCTATTCTTATAGGGTCAACCCATCTCAATTGGGTGCAAGGAGTGTGGGATGGAACCAACGAAGGATGGAAAGCCACTCTTCCTTTTATGCTTACTCCGAATGTTAGCAATTCACTCAATACCTATGTCGCTACGAACTTCCAAACACTTTGGATAAATCCACAAAACACTGGTGGTAAGATTAGTCCTAATCATCCTCCATCCTATCAAGTCAATATTTATGCTCATGACCCACTTACCAATTCTTTTGCGGCTTGCAGTTTTACTTTGGTGGTCTCTCAGAGTGCGGCACAGTATGGATTAGGAGTTTATGAGGTAACTCACAATCCTACGCCAACAATTCCAACACAATCAACGTTTGTGAATGCCGACAGTAACAATGGCACATTCAATTTGTATGTGGATAATGTCCAAGGGTTCATGATAGACCAGACGATAGAAATTGGCCGTGGAACACCAAGAGACGAAATCAACTCAGTCACAGGAGTCTTTGCAGACCATATTGTGCTTTTTGGTGCATTATTGTTTACCCATACCGCGTCTGAGGCGGATTCGGTTCTTGGCTATCAGACTCAGATATTTACCAACAAGGTCTCTTTATCGGCATCGGCGGCTCCACCTAATGTGCAGTTGGGTTTCCAATATTATCCGCTTGAACCTACATACTCGCAACCTGCCGACATCCATATTTCCTTCAAAATTCCATCCGATATTCATAGTATTATCAATCAAGCCACTTCTACGATTAATGGAACTCCTCTAAACACTTTTGTTGACTTTGTGATTCCAGCAGGAACATACACAAGGGACACTCCATTTGCCTCAGATTTGATTCCTGTTTACATTGAACTTACCGGGGCGGCGGCTGGCTATAGAGCCTTGTTCGAACTTATCGGAACAGACAACAATGGTGTTACTGCTACTGCATACACTATCATAGAAGTGACTCCATAAATGACCAATCCTCCTCTCGGACTTGAAATAAGATGGCTCACTTGGAAGGAAGATTCTTTCCGTATGACTGACCAGACCATTGGTTGGATGGATACCAATATCCCCTCTACGGTAGGAAGTTCCTTTCAGACTATCACTTTTGCGAATGACACAATAACTACTAAAGGGGTTTTTGCACCAACAGCAAGTCCCATCATCACTAATGGAGATGAACTCATTCTTCCTGAAGGTCAGGTAGGATATGCGAGACACAATTTCCAAGTGGGTATTCCGGCTAATCAAATCGCTCTATTGAGAGTGCGAGCAAGAACGGCCAGTGCCGCAAGTGCTACTTTGACCATTCAATTTCTCGATAATACAAGCACTCCTTTTCAGACCATTACAGTTACACCCGTTAGCACTCAGTATGAGTGGTTTTCCCTTTCTATCATCGTTCCTCAAACTGTTTATGGCATTCAAATGCAAGCCAACCATAAGATGTATGTTGATTATGTTGCTCTCGGAAGTATGGCTTACATCAATCAGGGTGGGTCGGAATTTGACCTTACCATACCTAAAAAAACTCTATCTCAAACGATTCCCAATGCTTTTGACATCATTCAGCAACTCGGTATTGGAAGCAATTCCTATGCCGTCATAATTCCAAAGGTTTCTATCGCTACTTACAATTGGTTGGCCTCTAGACTTACCAACGCCAGTCCACTTGAGATAGTGACTCCTACAAAACAAGCCACTGGCTATCTATTTGAAGTGGATAAGATTTCGGGTGGAGGGTGGGTTGGAAAGCCTATCCCTACCACAGACGCTTTGGCTGTTACAGCGACTAAACAGCAGTTGTATGACATTAATAGCACTATCGTCAAAACTGATACCGAGACAAACATCGACCTCTCTGTTCCGGCGCTTGCGAATGGTTTTGTTATGTGGTCGGATTCAGCAGACAATGTTAGATTTTGGAAGGGAGGTCATGCTCCCGTTACCATCGATGCTACTGGTGTCGCATCACCAACGGCCTACGCCGAAGAGAGGAAGATTTGGTTTGCAAATGGATTGTCTTGGGCCTTCTTTTATGATGGTAGTCCTGATTTTGGTTTTGCAACATCATCGGATGGAGTCACATGGAGTGCAACAACCTCTATGGGGCCATTTCCGGGCGGTTTTATCAATCTTACCAACTCACCTTATGCTCTTTCAACTTGGGTGAATGGTTCGACTGTCTATTGTGCTATTTCTGCGACAGGTTTTTTTGCGTGGGGATTTATCTACAGAACAGGAACCCTCAATTCAAATGGAACCATTACTTGGGCGGCTAATTGGCTTTTTGTTTCTACAGGATTCGCCGTATCAAATGAGAGCAACATTTTCCTTGATTCCGTTGGAACTCTCTATGCTGGCACAAATACACTCGGCCCACAATTTTCGATGGCTAAATCCACTAATGGCGGAGTCGTATGGACTACGATTTCGGCAATTAGTCAGGGTTTCACACCTTACCCACCTTTTATTGGTGAATTTCCTTCAAATCGGATAGTAGTGGCAGGGAACAATGCTTTCGATTTGGTGGTTCAATGGTCTGACAATCAGGGTTCCTCATGGACTTCTCCTTCCATTAACACTGTAATGCCACCTACCACATTGTTTGCCCAAGCCAATTTTGTGATTGTGGGAAGCACTCTGTATGCTGTTGCCGCCGCCAATGATGGCAACATCTACTTCTGGACGTTCAACAATGGAGCACTCAGTTGGAGTTCGGCCACTCTTCTTGCCGCAGGAACCTATCCAACAATCTCTACCAATTCCTTAACCCAACTGGATGTTTTCTATGTTTCAAATGCCGCTAATACGGTGAGTCATCTGCGAAGTCTTGACCTTGGAATAACTTGGAGTCCATCATTTGTTGTATCGTCTATTGAAGCAACACCGACATTTCTGTGTGCGCCCATCTACATTACATGATGCCTAATCTTAAGGCTTATAAGCCTACCTCCCCCTCTACTACTAGATGCCGACTCAGATTACACTTGGCGGAATTCATCTTGAAGTGGCCAACTTCAAGGCCACTCTAAAGGCCAAACGTAGGCTCTACAGTCGAGTTCAAGCCTACAGCGATACGATGATACCGATTGGAGCCTTCAATACCGAGTATCATCTTTCTGTAGTGGTTCCACAAGATTTCGTCAACAAAGAGGACATAGAGACCACATTGAGGGCATGGCAGAGTCAGCAAGAGGTTTTGGTTGATGTCGAAGGTGTGGGTCATAATGTGAAAATTACTAACGTTGGTAACACTCACATGGGCGGTCAGCCGCAAGTCTACACTGTAGATGTCTCTGCAATTGAGATTGGCCCACCCTTCCAAGCAGTGCCAGATGCCAACAGTTTTGTTGCTGAAACCCAAAATTCAGCAGGTCTCAATAACACAAACGATATGCCTATGATTTTCTTTGCAAGCGGTCTCTTTTGGTCGTTCTATGTTGGCATTGGAAACTACATTTACTATCAGACAAGTCCTGATGGAATGACTTGGAGCACCGCAACTCAACTCAGTGCTAGTTTTGCAGATGTTCCCTTCTTTGGGGGCGGTGTAAACTACTATCCTGCTTTGAATCGCTTTTACTACGGATTCTACTACAATTTCTTCCGTTACTTCTATTGGCGATGGGGAACGCCCAATTCTGATGGAACAATAACATGGGGTATACCAGAACAACTCATCATCACGCCTTATGCCTACCAGTTTCCTACCTTCGATGTAGATTCGACTGGAAACTTTTGGGCGGCAACTCTTTGGGGAGCACCATTCAGTGGTGGGATTCAGAAATGGGCAATATGGAAAAATGGGGTTAGCAATCTAATGGTTACACAATCCAATGTCGATTTCCAATGGACAAACGACGCACCGAAACTTGTGATTTCTCAAACAAACGATAACAACATCGCATTTTGGGGTGAAGAATTGGCCACTCAATCCACACTCTATTACACGACAGATGGAGGCACTATATGGAGTCACTTCAATATGCCTAGAGTTTTCTCTCAACAGTTTAGCGATGCAGTAGTTGTGGGAAACATTGCCTACATAGTTTATCCCCACAATACTTGGACGGTCGCACCGCCGGGAGAGGGGGCAGGTCAGATTTACTTCATAACCTACAATATTGGTGATGGCACAACAAGTTCTGAAACATTGCTTGATACAATTCCCACAATCAACGGTGATTGTCCGGGGGTTTCGATAGCCGCAGTTGGAACGACTTTGATTGTAGTTTACACCGATAACTTCTCAAACATGAAGTGCCAAGTTAGTCATGACCTTGGTGTGACTTGGGGTGCACCAGAAGTGATTCAAACCGTCTTGCCGCATTTTGGCTATCCTCCTGTCTCAGTGTGGGAAGTAGCGGCTCAGAACAATGTCATAACAGCGTCGTGGTTAGGAGCACTTAATCCATCTCTTTTGCCGCTTTATGCGGGTGGCGTGAGTTTCACCTAGAATCTTTATTAAGTCCTACGGCTTTAAAAAGGGGTATAGGGTATGTCTTGGATTGAACCTACCGCAATTGGCGTTCTCGCCGCCGTCCTTCTGTTTGAGACACTATTGCTCATCGGCATGAAGGGTCTTCTTCAAGACCAAAATCGCAAGACTGGTATTCTACTCGCCAACTATAAGGCCGACTTGGAGATGGTGATGCTCCACGCCCACAATTTTGACGAATTCATCAAACAAACTGAAGAGGCGATGAAAGGCGAAGAAAAACCCAATCCTGACGAAACCTTCTACATTAAGTAGAATCCTTTTATACCTTGCAATCGAAGGTTCGTCAATGAAGTTTCTCAAAACCAATCTACCCATGCCTTCATCGGTTATCACAGGTGCGTGTGGCATGAAACAGGCTGGCAAAAGTCTCTTTGCCTATGAGCAAGGATATCTGATTGTAAAGGAAGAGGGCGGCGAGGTTGCCTACTTCGACACTGAAGAGCCAGACGATTTTATGTTCACCGTCGAAATCGAGAAGGACAATGAGTTGAATATGGAGCCACACAAGCCGTGGCAAGAAATCTTTGCCAAGAAGTATGGTGTGGAACCTGTTGTCCATTATCAATACATCCCCAATGTCGAAGAGATGTTGGCTCTCATAGGAGTCTATGGGAAGGTCATCATCTCAGAAGCGCCAGAAGCACAAGCAAAGTCACTGAAGCCTCAAAAGGGCGAATCTACCGAAGACCTAACCAAGCGTCAGGAAGAGGCCAACAAGAAGGCTGAAGAGAAACAAAAGGGAGCGAAGTTCGAGTTCAAGACCATAAGGGTCGATACTGAGAACTCTGCTTTCAACAAACTTATCAATGAGAAGGACATCCGATATGTGGTCTTCGACTCTATCACGGTCTTCAATGTTCTTGCGTCAGGGGGCCGACAGAACTTGGGTCTCAGGTCGCAAGTCGAAGAGGCTTTCTTCAGCACCGTCAAAGAGTTATGTGCCAAGCGAAAGGCCAAGACTGGCAAACCCATCTATGTCTTCACGACCAACCATCTTTCCTATGACCCTACCAATATGTTCTCTTTTATGGATGAGAATTTTCTGAAGGAGAAGGGTGGCAAAGCCATTGGCCATACTCACAAAGTCCTCTTCGGTTTCAAGAAGATGACTTCGCCCCACGGTTCGAGAGAGTTGGTAGTAATAAGGTATCCCAATCTGCCAGAGTATGGATACAAGTTACCACTTCTTATCACCGACCAAGGATTCCAGAATACTGACAAGAAGGAACTAGAGGCAGTAAAGGCTGTTCAGAAAGAGGCCAAGAAAGAGTAGAGAATCCTTAATATGGCCTCTTCCGATTCTTTGTCAATGGACGACAAAACGAAGGCTCAATACAATGTTGAGACCTTTATGGCGCAATTCAAGAGGTCAGAGCAGGAGCATTCGCCAAGTCTTCCGGGCGGAGACCCTACGAGTTATGCTTACATTCCTAAACTGTTGATGCACCCCGTCAGAGACGGCAGGATGCGACTATTGTGGCTTGTGATAGCCCCCTACTTCATCTCCGTTCTCAAGGTCTCGCCTGACGATGCTATCAAGTATTGTCAAGATTACTTTGAGCAATGTCACGAGTTGGCCCCATGCACCAAAGTCCTAGAGTCCATTCCTCAGATGGTTGACCACGCTAGAGTGGCTGGATTGATGCCGCCACGTTTGGAGACTTTAGAGCAGTCAGACCCCGACCTCTACGAAATCATTAGAATGGTGATTCAAGATGTCTGACCTTGCGAATCAAATCGAACTAGATGAGGCAAGCAACTCCAAAGAAGTTGGTGGCTTCAAAGCAGTTTGTCCAACACATGGCACTAAAGACGTTTTGCAGGTTACTTGGGTGAATGAAGATTGTGGTTGCATCAGAATTACGCTGTATCTGTCCTGCAACTGTAGGTGGGAACTATGAAGTTAGCAAATCAAGACAAATTAGGATGGAATCTTATCAAGTGTCCAGAACATGGGTATCGGATGCTAATGAGTTATTGGCTTGGATTTCCTCTTCAATTGGGTCTTGATTGTGGGTGTATAGTTCAAATATGATTCCTTTCGACAGTGCCAATTACATCATTGATGGTAACAGGGTCAAAATGAAGGTTTGGCGAAATGGCGAAATGGAAATCATCAATGACCCTATTCCACCCTACTGCTACATTCCGGCCAACCGAGAACTCAATACTGCCGCCAAATTCGAGAGGGTAGACCTTCGCACCTTCGATACTGAGGAATCAACCAAAAAGTATCTGTTCAATGTTCCGGGGCAGGTAAAGAACTTTCGTAACTATGCTGAGAGCAAGTCCATCAGCGTCTATGAAGCCGACAAAAAGTATGTTGGAGTGTGGATGTTAGACGAGAACTTGACTTGCGACGACTATCCGAATCAAGCCTCTTGGGATACAGAGGAAGATGATAGCAGTGGAAGGCCCAATCCTGAACTCGCTAACGAACCAATCACAGCCATTGGTATAGTTTACAAAGGCCAAAGATATGCGTGGACATACAATCCTATCACTCAACAGGGAACAGAGAGTTCGGAAGCCAAGGTTCTACAAGGGGCAACCGACTTTATCACCGAGAACAAGATTGCTCTCATGAAGGGTTGGAATAGCAAAGAGTGGGACGTTCCCTATTTTGCCAAGCGACTAGCCTACAATAAGGTCAAGTTCGACTTCTCTCAAACTCGGTTTGCAGACATTTCATTGGCCTACAGATTCATGAGCAAGAATTTCAGAAGTCAGTGGGCACTTGGTAAGGTGGCAAGACGACTTTTCGATGAGAGGAAACCTTTTGTCAATACTCGACTTAGCACACTACCAGACGAACAACTTCAGGAGAGAGTGCTATGGGATGCTGAGTTCACTGGTAAGATAGATGAGAAACAGGAGTATAGTCGTGTGATGACACAGTTAGCCAAACAGGGCCATGTCTTTCCTGACCAAATCTTTGGAGTCCATCCCCTCAAACAGATGATTACTATTACACCAGTATTAGACCAGTATTTTCTCAAGTATGCTCACCAAATAGGGTGGGTTTTACCCTGTAAAACGGCTTACAAGACTAGGCCCAAATATCCGGGCGGTCTGGTGGACATCCTTCGCATGGGAACCTTCGAGAACGTCTTACAGTATGATGTTGATTCACTATACCCCAATATTCTATTGGCATGGAAGTTGGCCCCATTGGGTAAGTTCAAGTTGATTGAGCCAATCGTCATGGAACTTCTCTATGGAAAACGGAACGCCAAAGATAAGATAGAGAAATGGGCTTACAAGATTGCGGTCAATGCTCTCTATGGCATCTTTGCCTCATCTTACTATCGTTTCAAATCTGTCGAAGTAGCAGATAGTGTGACTTTCCACGGCAGGGATATTGAGACTCACGTTAAGGAATTTCTTACCTCATTGGGCTATACGGTTCTCTATCTGGACACAGATTCCTGCTTTGTAGTGGGAACGATGGATGAGGCCGACACCATTCGTGACCTCATCAATGAGTATGTTCGGAAGACCTACAATGTGGATAACATCGTCTACGGGAGGGAGAACTTCTGGTCACTCATAACTTTCCCCAAGTCGGCCAAAGGTGAGAAGGCCAAAAAGCGTTACTTTGGAATTGTCCACATTGACAAAACGGGAGAGGTTGTGGATAAATTTGAAGAAGCAGGTATGGAAGGTTTGCGGGGCGATTGGTGCGAATTGGCAAGGATGACACAGGATGCCATAAAGCGGTTCCTAGTGACCAAGACCCCCAAGGAACAAATCATGGCTTTCTATGAAGACACCAAGGACAAACTCTTCTCAGGAGTCTACGACCCTCTACTTGTCATGGAGAAACACATGGGGAAGGATGTGGATGAATATGGGGGCATGAGGAAGGGAAAGGACGGGAAGATGCGGCGGATAGGAACGCCACAGCACGTTAAGGCGCTCAAAGAAGCCATGAAGACAGGATGGGTTCCCACCGATATGGTAGAGTATGGTGTGGTGCAATACTATATGACTAGGGGCGCAATACCTAAACTCATCAATCTGGTTCAACAGGGCGAGATTGACTACTCTTGGTATGTATCTCATCAGTTAGACCCCCTCATGTGGAGACTTGGTGTAATTGAAGAGGTTAGCAAATACAAGAAGGAGAAGATTATGCCAGCAAGCCAAACGGTGTTGGCATAATGGAATTCGCCAACCAACAGCAGTTGGACAATGCTCAAATTGATTGGGATGAAGTCGTTAAGCAGTGGCAAGAGTTCAATGCACCTTATCATTCTCTTATCATAAATGAAACAACACGACTTTGGCTCAATTGGCTTTTCGAACTAAAAGGTCAAGCCTTATCGTTTGATGGAATTTCTATCGTTACAACCGATGAAAGTGAATTCACATGAAAATCGCCAATCAAGACAAACTCAACTTTGCTCACGACCAAGAAGCAATGAGGCGGCTAGAAAGAAAGTTGAAATACATCAAACATCAGTGGAAGGGTAGCACTTTGTTCATTCAGATGATTAACGGTCAATGTCCGTTGTGTTATGCTGATGTGAAGGGAACTCATACGCATCAGGTCAATCAAGGTAACTTAGCGAAATTTGAGCAGAATCCAATGGGTGTTGAATTTGTCGGGCCAAGATAATAACGGTCATAACGGAAATAACGCCAAAATGGGCAAGGCGCTCAATGTTTTTGAGATGATTGAGCCGATGTATCAGAGAGTGGATTTTGATGATACGCCAGAGGGTGTTGTGGCCAACTTGGGGGCTAAGTTGTATAGGGGAATGGTATCCACAACCACGCCGCCAGCCTACATTCTAGACACCAAGAATGTTATCCATAGCAAGAAGACCTCATTACCGTTGGCCAGAGTTTTGCCTTCTCGTCTGGATGGAATCTTCGATAGAGATGAGAGGCTATACATTCTCAAGAAGGTTGGGCAGGAGAGAGACCCCCGCATAGAAGAGTGGGATGATTTGTCTACCTATACCTTTGAGACCTCTTTCCACTTTGATGAGCAACTACTAAACAAGTATCTCGATTATGGGACAATGAAGCCAACTCAAGACTGGTTGGACTTGGTGACTAACATCATCTCCTACAAGGGAGAGACAGATGATAATCTGAAGACGGTCTATAAGGCGGCTATTCCCTATGGCTATGTGATGAAATATCAGCCCCATACTCTCATCATAACGCCACCTAACACTGGCAAAACTTCGTTCTATGACATCGTAGGGTCAAGGTATGACAAGACGACAAAGAACACATTGATTGGAACGGCCAAGTGGACAGACGACATAGCAAGAGGGTTGTTTGACAATCAGCACTATGCGCTCACCATAGAGCAGATAGAGAGTCTGGCAGTAGAGAACGTGGCAGGACTTCTTATGACATTGTTGGAGCAGGGATGGTCATTGTCAGGAGCAGGGGGCGCAACCATACGCATAGTTGCGGCTTGCCCATTCATAGCGACAGCCAATCCATTGGCATTATCGGGAAGTCATACATCGGTGATGCGAGATATTCTTGCCCACCTATGCAGGAACTCATATGCGATGGGACGCAGATTTGGGATTATCGCATACAATGACTATACGCCAGTAAAGGACAAGGCAGGGTCAGAGGGGTTGGACGATGTTGAGAGAAAGAATCTGATTGAGACCTATAGGGCGATGGAAGAGAGAGCGACAGTGACTTTGCAGAAGTTTTGGAATCAGCCGACCATCAAAGAGTTCACTCGACAACCTCTCTACGAGAGGAGTCTCTATGACGAGATTGAGCCATGCGAAATCATAGAAGTTAGGTCATTTCTTCTGGCTCACTATGCCCATTCCTACCCTCACACAAGGGGTGGGGCTATCAACATGGCAGTTGTTGACAATCTTCCAAGGTTGGCTGGCATAGAGATAAGTGGCATGAGTGATATGCTGGAAGTGGTGACACAGGACATCCTAGAGCAAGCCAAAGTCTATGTTGAACAACTGAAGGCCATCAACCTCAAATCGATTAGATACGCCCTTGACCAGTCTAATTGAGTTAAGTAGGCTCTATTGGGACAGAGACGTTAGGGTGCTTCCTGCCCAAGTCGGAGTGGAGCGAACCCTAGTTCAGACCAAAGCCGACTTATACCAGTATAACCTAGAGCACATCATGGAAACAAAAGACACCTACTTTCCCTTCTACACTCCTCTAGTGAGCAAGACTTGGCCCGTAGACCAGAAGGATGCAGTGACGGTTGACCGCATCTTCATCGATATCGACATAAGAACGAACCCTATCACTGGTGAGAAGGATACCTTTGAAGCCATTTGGAGTAGGGGTCAACTCTTCTACAAGATGTTTTGGCCACATCTCGAACTCTTCTTCTCTGGTGGCAAAGGGTTCCATATCTATCTCCACATCACACCAACTACGATGGGTGAGTTGCGGCAGTATCGAGAAAGGATGTTCGCCGTCTTCTCGACTTGGTTCCAATATCTGCTTGACAAGAAAGCCTTTCTCTCATTAGACCGCATTTGTCGCACTACACTCACCAAACATTCTGTAGACCCCGACCATCCTTCATTGCCAAGATGGAAGGTTCCTATCGACCCTTCAATGGACTTGCCAGAGATTCTGCGACAAGCCACCCATCCTGACCAATACACCAAACGCTTTCTCAAACTCTACGAGCGCAAACCAGAACCCATTGATTGGCGGCTGTTCTTGAAGTCTCCCGATACGATGCTGTAGGCTTAAATACTGCCGAAGCCCTATCTTCTCTAGTATGGTTGATTACATTACTCTCATGGCTAAGAAGATGAAGAAAACCAAAAGTGACTGGATGTTAGAAAAATGGGCTGATGCCAATGGCTATCTCGACGACCCCGAACCTTCTGTAGACCTTGCTTTGAAAGAGGAGAGTGACCCACAGGGAGATTACTGCGAACTTTGTGGTGAGAAAGGAGCACATCCGATACCCGGCGGAATTACGCTCTGCCAATCTTGTGATGACAAGACCAATCCAAGTAAACCAGAACAAGACGATGAGAATGGAGATACGACTTCTTGTCCAGAGTGCCAATATGACCTTGCTTCAATAGACCTTAATACGGGAGACATCTACTGTTCGGCTTGTGGTTATAGGGGCAATGAACTTGATGAGCCGAAGGAAGAAGCAGGAAAGAATTATGGCGGCACTTGTCCACGGTGCAATTCTGACAACACCAAGAAGACCAAGAGTCAAACTGGCACAACCATCGGACTTTGTAACGATTGTGGCGAGACTTGGAAGTTAAAAGAGGCCGTCAGCCCTAATGCTCAGAAGGGTGGTGAGATTCCACTTGGAAAGACTGGTGAAGCGAAATCAGTGCCCGACCCTACTTTTGAGCCGGGAGCCGTGAAGATTCTCGACAAAGGCCAAACCAAGAAAGAACCTGACCAAGAAATGATAGATTGTCCGTGGTGTCATGGAACAGGAGAACCGTCTCGTATAATGGGACATCATATTGGCACTTGTTCAGAGTGTCATGGCACAGGAAAAATTCCAAAGTCCCGATTGTATCCTGAGAAAATAGAAGAACCAGACCCTAGCAATCCTGACAAGGAGTTGAATCCTGACCCCAAACTTCCAGAGCCAGAGACAGGAGAGAAAGAGCCAACCGACGACGATGATTCTCAGATTCACATGAAACCACAGACCTACACTGCTGATGGTGTGGAGTTGCCCGATAAAATTGAGATACCAGAACGCCTCTACAACGACCTCATGATGATGATTGAATACTCTGTCACCAATGACAATGAAGCAGGTGGATTCCTTATCGTGGCCGAGCATGGGAAGATAGGGGTAGTCGGTGAACAGTTTGGCAAGGATAGGGAGATTGTGCTTGAACCCAACGAGCAACTTCACGAAGGGGAACAACTCATCGGGACTGTCCATATGCACCCCGTCACACCGACTGCCAGCACCGGAGATGTAACTGGCTATCTCAACGATGAGAATGAGAAAGTTATGGTGGTAGTTGGAGCCGACAAGAGCATCAATTTCTTCTTCAAAGTGCCAGACATCACTCATGAGGGTGACTATGGCGATGAGATTAGCGACAATTTCGAGCAGGAAGACATGGACATCATGGCGGAGGGATTTGGATTCATCTGGTATAGGGGTGAGGAATCAGACAGGACAGAACTCCATCTGATGGACAATGTGATTGACGACCTTGAGTTTGAAGTGCTCGAAGAGAGTTGGCCCGTTGAGCAAGTGATTAAGGCACTCGGCATCAAAGGACGGCCCGACATTCCAGAGGAATACTCGACCAAGAAGACACCACTTAGATTGTCTATCCCATTCTCCTACTGTCCAGAAAAGCGGTATCTGACCCTCAAAGCCACCCTCTAAGGGGATATAGGGTATATCTTTTGTCCTTAATCTTTAAGTAGGATAAACTCGACCCTATTCCTATGGTATCTTCAGCAGAAGTGAAGGCATACCTAGCGTCTGAGGCCAAGTTCCTTGGACAAACTGCCCTTGCGACTGCCGCAGGGGGCATAGTCGGGTCGGTGGTTGCGGGAGCAATCTCGCTTTTCACTGGCTATGCGGGACTTCCAGCAGTCCCATTTGTCTCAGGAGCCGCAGTCCCTCTAGGAGCCGCAGGTGCGACTCTTGGGTTTGCGACTGGCTTCGTGAAACGTATGTTGGCTTAGACGACTACTAAGCCATCCACTTTTTTTCCGACCTAACCTTTATAAACCCCGATTTCGTCCCACTGACGAGAGGCGATTTGAAGATTGTTCGCGGATTCGTGGAAGTTTTGGATGAAGCACTCATTTGGCATCCAACGCTTCGCATTGGCGCTCTGGTCGGCCAAGCCCCCGATGTCACCAGTATCCTCTTTGGTGTAGACGACCACTATCTCAAGAAGCCAGCCAAACCTATTGCCAACAATCGGGGTCTTCCTGATGACCTCTCTGAAGAGGTTGAAGAAGCGCATAAGGCAGATGGAAAGTCGGCTCATTTTGAGACCTACATCACTCCCACTGAGATAGCCCAAGTTTTTGAGATTAAGGAACTCAAAAAGGGGTGGCCAATAGTCTTCGCTTTCATGGGAGTTCTCGATGAACTCTATGGCGAAGGAAAGGTGCGGTTGGTGGTGTGGTTTATTTGAATGAGAAATCCTACCTTGATGGTCAAGTCGTTATTGAGATAATGGCTCTAACACTTGGTTGGATACTTGTGCTTCTCTATGTTTTCGATATAACTAGCATCAAAGAATGGATGGTCGCTTCACAGATAGTAGGGACTGTTGCTGTAACTTGGTGGATAGCATGGGAACGACACAGACTTCCCAAAACAGCATAAATCTTTATATAGCCTACTAACGAAGGGTCGTTGATGAAATTCGGAGTAACAGAGAAAAGCGCACGAAGACTTTCGGTTGCTGTTGTAGTGAGTCTTTTTGCTCTCGCCTTCCTACTGGTGATTCCTGCTTCCGCATGGCAAGGCGGGTGCTCTGGCTATTCGACTACCCTTGGGACAGCCACCATCAACGCCAATGGTATGTGGCACGTTGCTTATAACGACCCCTTCAAAGTTCCGAGTGGAGCGTGGTGTTTCGTTATTCAGGTGTTAGTGCCGCAATCAACAACAACGGCAACTCAAACAGCAACAGTCACACAGACGGCAACAGCGACAGTTACGCAGAGTGACACAGTGACCGCAACTCAAACCAACACGGTTACAGTGACTCAAGTTCAGATTCAAGACGTTCCTATAACGACCACACAAACGGTGACTCAAACTGAGACTTTCTCAGTTATTCAGCCGCCCGTTACTGAAACTCAGACTGTTACCGCAACAGTAACAGGGCCAACACAAACTGTTACCCACGACCAAATAGTTACCGCTACGGTGACAAATGTGCAAAGTCAGACCATTACTCAGGATGTCACCGTAACGAAACCAACTACAGTGACTACTACCACGACTGAAGTGGTTTACAATCTCTTCGCCAACGCCTACTTGCCTTGGCTGATTGCACTACTCGCTCTGATTATAGGTAGTATCTTGGGATACTCGTTAAGGGGCGGTAGAGAGGGTAAGAAAGAGTCGAAATCCTCAGATGTGAAGTCCTAGAAAGTTAAGAAGCAACGCTAACGATGCCGCAACACCGATTACTCCGGCAAATGTGACCATCGCTCTTTTTGCAAAGTCACTGAAATCTGTAGTTCTAGTTTGAGCCTTTTCAAGAATAGCCAAACGTTGAGCATTGTCAGTGGTATTATGATTGATGACTTCGATTCTGTCACTGATGTTCTCGGTTTTTGCTTCTATCCTAGCCATCGATACTTTGATATCGGCAATGTCTCTCAAAACTCGTTCAATGAAAGATTGGTCTCCACTCACGTTGATTCACCCTCATCTTGAGGTTTCTTTGGGAGTTCAGTTGGACTTAGCAGAGCATGAGCATACTCGCTTGGCGATGCCACATGATAGATAGGTTTTGGTTTGTCTACATCTTCGCTTTCACTCTCTTTCATTCCAACACCCCTTCCAAGGGCTTGAAGACCACTTTCTATCTTCTGACTGACATAACTCAAATGTGATTCGGCTTCATTTGATGACATCGCTCCTGAATCTACAGCATCATTGACAGCATCAATAAGCGACTTGAGATTGAGCATTTCTTCCCATGCTGTGTCTGCTGACTCGTTAAGATGGGTCAGCAATTCACCATATTCCGATTCTTCGGTGCGACTGACTTCGACTGGTTGAGTAGGGGAGACCTTTTGGTTCATCAGAGCCTCTGCTTCCTCAAGTAGTTTGCCCATTTCCGCAAGTTGTTTCTCGTAATAGGCGTGTTCCACTCCTCTCACATCTTCGATGCCAGTTAGTGGCTCGTTTTGTGTGTGAAAATCCTCTGTCTTTGGAAAGACGGTTCGTCCACACGCTTTACATTGGTATCCATTCTGACCCTTATCGAATACTTCATCCATTTCAACAGGTTTGTGCCCTTCAGAACAATATACGCCCGGATTTCCCACACCCTCTTCAAACTTACCAATGGCTTTTTCGGCCTTCTGAAGCAGAGCGTTCCAATCAAGTCCAGCAGTAGGCGCAGACATTGGTATAGTATACCCCCTCCGAACTATTTAAAGCCTCTTCCAAGGAAAACGGCAAAAATCTTTATTAATGTTGTGTAGAACGGCAAGACGTAATGTCGGCCAAACCCTGTTACTATTGTGACGAGATTAGAATACCTGCCGTCTACGAGAAATTCGGAACTCATTTGGAACCCATCTGCGATGATTGTGTTCGTAAGACTGCGAATCGCAAAGTCGCAAAGCAAGTAGAACACCTAAATAGGCCACAAACAGAGGGGTCTGTATGACTACAAGCGTAGAAGAAATCCGCAAGCAATATCCCGCACTTGTCAAATTCCCTGACGATGTAGTTCGTCAGATGTATGACCAAATGAATCCAAAGCGAGACCTCAGTGACCTCAACAAAGGAGATTGGGTCAACGGAGCCGAAGTCCTAGTTATCAAAGTGCTAGGCACTTCAAGTTACGTTGGTTGCCCCTTCTGCTTCACCAAGAAGGAAGGAGTTGAGGCAGGAATCTCCTATGAGTGCACCACCGCCAAGTGTGCTGGCCAACAAAGGGTCGCAACTCGGCTAACGAAATGGACTCTCCTTGGTTCAGATACAACCACCAAAGTCATTCTCGACTTTCCGCCCTTCGGTTACAAACTTGAAGATGGCGAGAGTCTGACCGCAAAGGTCGTCTCCGTCAAAGGAAGGGTTCAAGACCCAAGGGAGAACAAGGACAGAAAGACTGGAAAGGTGCTTGGAACTACACCTGTCATCCAAGTGAAGGACTTGAGCATCGTTTCAGATATTCGAGATGCAGGAGCCAACAGTCTTGAAGCGGCTCTTCCAAAGCCGCAGACACCAGAGCAGAGAGAGCCGATACCACCCATCCCTTCACCACCCACTCCGGTTGCAAAAGCAACAACCGCCCCTGTCGAAGTGTCGGCTGACAAACTGAACGCATTCACTCTCTGGATGACTTTCAGGACAGAGAATGGTTCGAAACCAGTGCCAGAAGCCACTTTGAAGACCTATGTTGAGAACAACTTGAAGATACCCTTCGAGTCGTTCCAACCCTACTTGGAAGGGATACACACCGACAGTCAGGGAACCGTCTACCGTCTAAAGGCTAGGGCCACCGCATAGTGACCCTACTTTCCTTGTTTTCGGTTAGAATCTTTATTTACCCCATCAAAGAGTGAGGTTGTGTATGACTAAACTTGGGATGTTTGGGTCGTATCTGGCGTGGACAAGCCTTATGGCCATCATTGGATGGGGAATCAGTTTTCTCTTGTCTCTCAATTCTACAACAAGTGTGGTCAATACTTTTGCCGTTGGAACTCCGCTTGGAATTGTGTTTGCAATCATCAACATTTGCATTTATCCGCTTCAAATTGCTTTAGGTTTGACTTTGTTCGCTCTTTCAGAGTCTTCGTCTGTTTCCGTTGGGTTTGGATGTTTAGTCATAGCCGGATTTCTTTTGGGGTCGCTTGGTCTTCTTTTACGAGATTTGGATAAGAAAAGAAGTGCTCAATCATGAGTGATAGAGACGAAGGATATCCAATGCAAGACGACAAACCGATTGAATCTGACCTCTCAGACCAAGAGATACACGAAACGGCTGTGAAAGTGGCTAGAAAGGTTGTGGCTATGAGAGAGCCAGCGATGCAGGGATACACCAGAGACCTCACAACTCTTGCCAACTTTCTCTCAATCCTGACCAGAGTGTTGAGTAAGTATCCACCTCTAAGGGTAGGGCAACTTCTGTATGTCGCTTTGATTGAAGCAAGACAGTCAACGGCATTAACTCATGATGAACAGGATGCGGCAATTGGACATTTGCTTTTCAATATTTTCGACGAAGAACTCATCGAAGCACTTGAAGCATTTGACGCTGACCGGACAAAGGCGAAGAAAAGTGACTAAAAATTGTGCTTGGTGTGGAGAGGAAGTCCATGAAGAGAATGGGTCTCATGAAGATAGGAAGTTCTTCAAATTTGGAAAGTTGGCTCTCTACTTCTGTGGAGACCGTTGCCAAAAGGAGTATGTTGAAGATACGGAAAGAAATGGCGGAATCTCACTTTACCTTGTTGTCGAAAGGGGAGAAGTGTGAGTGAAACCATCTCCATGCCTGTCAACGTCTTTATCGACGGCAAATATGCGTGTAGTTGCACCAAACTCGATGCGCCCATCAGAGTTGCCGCCTATCAGAAACTCTTCAAGAAGGCCAGAGTGGAAGCCCTCTCTGCCCTTCAAGCCGGAAAAGCCGGATATATCATTCCCAAGACCAGAGGTAGAGCAGGACAGGTTCAGCCAGAACCCAAGAAGGTCGAAGAGTAGATGAAGGGGTCGTCCAAGTGGATAGTAGTTGCGGTATTCTGGTTTGTGTTGAGTTTCTTTTACGACCCTTACGGTATTCCAAGTGTTCTAGTATGGATTTCCATGCTAGGAGTTGCCTATTGTCTTGGAATGCAGGTTGTTGAAGTCGATTTTGCTCAACAGTTAGCGACTGGTCAGATTGGGAGTCCCAAGGGTTTGAATTGCGAGAATTGCGGTCAAACACCTCATTTGACAGAAGTTCACGGATATTGGCTTTGTGATGACTGTAGCAAAAGAACCACAGACCCACATTGCCCACGATGCGGAGTTTTGATAGAACCAGACAGTAATGAGGCTAGAATCAACCACATGATTGAGAAGCATGGAGCAAGTCGAGAATCCTTTAATATCGGCAAGCCAGAGGGTGCGGCATGAGTAGAATTTCAGACATAATCGTGATGACGATATTCTTGAGCATCTTAGCAATGGTTCCATTTGGAATCTATCTAATATGGGTTGCTTTCAACTCACCCCTATGGCCGGGAGTGGGTGAAGCCATTTTTGGTTTCCTTCTTGTCGTAGTAGGACTTGTTCTAGATGCCATCATGTTTGCAGGGAGCAACAGATTTTGAGCGACAGTCCAGCCTACGAAAAGAGAGACGAACAAACAAAGGAAGATATTGAGTTCTACAATGACACTCACAATGGCCCCGGATATGATGAAGGAGCCTTGGTTGACACACCGCCATCACTTGATGAGCAACTGAAAACCCTAGACGAGAAGTTCAAAGACAACCAGAACGACCAGACCTACCTCAAGGATAGGCTCGACCTTCTGGCAAAGTTGATGCGTGAGAGGCGGGGCAGATGATATACGGTCTTCCTATTTGGGCATTTGTGATGCTTGTCATCGCTGGCTTTGGAGCCTTAGTATCGATTGTTACAAAAAAGTCTAGTGCCTTTGGTGATGCCATCACAATCGATGTTTTGATAGGGATAGCCGTCTTTCTACTTAGAGTGGGGGGCAAATGACTGCTCTCACTTCTGAGGAATCCAAGGAACTTCGCAAATTGAACGCTAAAACAGGATTCTCCCAAGTCATGGGGAATGTCTACATCAAAGGCACTGTGGAACGCAGGATTAAGATGCTTCAAGCGCACATCGGTCTTTCAAGCACACGCCCCAAGCGGAAGCAGAAGATGAGAGCCGAGTTGGTGTTGCTTCTCTCTATCAAGAGTAAGATGGAGCAACGACCCATTCCGCCGCCACCAGAGATTCCCGGCCAAAAGAAGTTGGAAGAGGCCGCACCCGAACTCAAGTCAGTGGCCGAAGAAGCCACTAAAGCGCATGAGATAGCCATGATTGGGGCTTTGCCGGGTGGCGCAATCAAGAAGGAAGAGGAAGAGAAGGATGAGTTGGCGAAAGATTGACCAAGTGCCAGAGTGGAAGGCTCTGGATGACTTGCCCATCATAAAGAAGACATACGAAGTTTTTTACGACCCACGTTGGGGCCATACTCAGATTCTAATGGCGATTCGATTCTATCGCAAATATACGAAAGAAGTGGCTCATCAGGATTATGCCGATTGGCAGAGGGAGTATCCCGAAATCCAGTATGACGAAGAAGAGAAGTATTATTACTTCACCGATGACACTAAGTTTAGACGCTTCAGCAGAGCACAAGCCACCTTAGAAAATCGTCGTCGCAAAGCCTTCGTCAAAAGAACAAAGTTTGAGGAATGGTTGATTAACTTTTCGGAAGTGGGTTTGGACTACTGGAATCAGATACTTGCAGGGAAGATTATTCTTCAGATGCGGCGTGTGGCTCTTGCATCCCGAATATCTCTCGAACTTGATGACCCAAACGAAAGAGTCATTCCTCTGAAAACACAAGCAGAGGTATTCAAATTGACAACGCTTCGGCATATCAAACAACTTCGGGAAGCCGTCGAAAAGGAAGCCTACTTACTGCACGATGACTACATCAAGAATCTCAATGCTTTATCCCGTCTACCCTATTGGATTGTTCTATCATGATAGAAGTCCATACTGATGGTTTATGCGAACCTTCTAATCCCAACGGGGTGGCAACCTATGGAGTTATCATTGAGGTGGTCATAGGAAAGGATGACCGCACCGAAATCTACTCGGCGCATGGTGTGATTGGTGAAGGAGAGGGTATGACTTCTGTGGTGGCCGAGTATGCTGGCGTGGCAGATGCTCTTAGAATATTGGTTGGCCGTTCCCTAACTGACAGAGAGATTATCTTCTACACTGACAATCAAGTGGTGGCTAAACAGTTGAATGGAGAATGGGGAACCAATCAAGGTGCCTATCTACCCTACTATTTCGAAGCCGCCAAACTCAAGTTCAATTTCAAGAACCTTAAGTTCCAGTGGATTCCTAGAGAGGAGAATGAGAAGGCCGATAGGTTAAGTCGAGAAGCCTATGAACGATATATGAATGCAAAGGACAGAACGGCTAAATACCACCGAAGGAGGAGATAATCAAATGGAATTTGGGCTATGTTTGGAGTCACGGCATTCTCACATCCGAAAGATAAGAGGCAGACCACCGGAGGTTATCAAATGTGAAAGAGGGCCACAGCACGTTTATGGCGGCAAGCCTGTCTTTCTTGTTGGAGACAGAATGACTCCCTACTTCAAGTGCGTTCTTTGTGGTTTCTCAGCCGTAGTGTGGTATCCCTGTGTGCGAGATGGGAAGAAGATATGAAACCCTATGTTACCAATGAGCAATTAGCCCAATTGACGGGCGATTTCATCATTGGAGATGATGGTGATGTGGAAGAACTCTGTGAACATGGGGTGGGACATAGTAATGAAGTTCACACTTGCGACGGTTGTTGCACCAACCAATACGAAGAGATTGCTTTGGGTAAGAAACCAAAGAAGCAGAGAATCGTGAGCAAATATAAGCCAAGTAGAAGGGGGAAAGGCTGATGGATGCAAAACTAGAGAAGGCTATAGACGCAATAAGAGCGATAGACCTGATGGTAGGTAATTCACTCATGAATCATGCGCTCAAAGCCTATGCTCTTCAATTACTACAGGAAGTAAAGGTGGATAGAGATGCCAAGCGATTTATTCATGGGGAAAAAGCCAAAAAGCATATCCATGATTGGAGAAGTGGATATGGCCCAAGTGGAAGTATGATAGGCTATTGTTCTATGCCAAGTTGTGGAGCATGGCAAGAGAATGGGGTAATCCACAATGACTAAGGAACTTGTTCTCATGCGTAAGAGTGCAAAGACCGGAGAATTCTATCCGGCTTGGAAACTCAAGTTGGGGTCAGATGAAATGCTCATCATTTACACCCGAAACAAAAGTGGGCAGGACATAGAGATTCCCATTAGAGGCGATGAAGATTGAAAGAAACTGAACTTTTCCAATTTATGACGAGACAAGACATTGATGACTGTATTCTCTCTTTGGCCAGAGCACTCTCTCCAAATGCGGGTAAGGGGCTGAGAAGGTTCAAACTTCGCCAAGCGTGGTATTGCTTCACTTGCATTCTCTATGGGCATGGGATGAAAGAATGACCGACAAACTTATTATGTTGTGCGGTTTCATTGTAGGAGTCCTTGGTTTTGTCTCTTTGACGATAGGTTTGATTCGCAACAACACACCAGACATAATCGTAAGCGGTCTGTGTTTCATAGGTGCTATTGTTTTCTCTGTGATAGGGAAAGAACTATGAGTCAGCAACTTCGGTTGGCCAACCAAGAACAACTGAATAAGGCCAATTGCTATGGTATGGTGGGCGTTCCTCTCAAAGATGAGTTGGGTAACATTATCGGAAAAATAATTGATGCACATTGGGAAAACGGCCAAATTACTTATGAAGCAGACCTCACACTCGAAGGTATGAAAAGAGTTAGAGCAGAGGTTCACAGACAAATGTTTGGGAGCATAGGAATATGAGCATCATGGTCATGTCTGACATCCATTACGAGAAGGATTTTCATGGTCGAGTGTGGGAAGGGGATGCTCTCAAGTGGATGCTTCAGATGGTTGACTTTCATAGACCAAGTGACTTGGTGCTTTGCGGCGATACGGGGTATGCTTGGGATGAAGAGGAATGGGAGAACCTACTTCAAGTGGTTAAAGTTCACGCCATCTTCGGCAACCATGACAATGTGCAGATGATGAAGGGGCTTCGGAATCTGGATAGGAGTAAAGTATGGGCTAGAGATGGCGAGACACGGATGATACAGAGTTGGAAGTTCGGTTTCATCAATGGCATCATGGGTGATGTGAAAGAAAGAAGACGTAGAATGAATTACAAAGAGACCTACAAAGGGCATACTACTGACATCACTTGGGTTCCTAGACTTCTACCAGAAGAATACCTTGCCGCCGCTAACACTCTAGCCCAAAAAGGGCCGATAGATGTGCTTTGCACTCATGCCAGTATTCCTATGTCCGATGAAACGAGATTCCATCCCACTGAAGAGTTTCAAGTGCTAACCGATGTGGTGGGAATAGTCCGACCCCGCATCTGGTTCTCTGGCCATTTGTCTGGCCCCTTCAAGGTGGGAGAAGTGCATGGAGCCACTAGGTTTGTTAGGGTTGATTCGTCACCCCAAGACCAACATTATGCTCTGTTAGGGAACAAAATCCTTATCTACCATGACCGCGACCTAGTGGAGCAAGTGGATTACCCATGAAAATCAGAGAAAATGCGGATAAAATCGTAATTGTTGGAATTATAGTCCTGATATTATTGGGACTTGGTATCTCCTTCTCTTATGTCAATCAAACCACCTTTAAGTTCAAAGATACGCTAATAGGGGTAAACGCAGACGGAAGCAAACTCTACTTCAAGCATGGGTATGTCGTAGACTCACCTTATTCTCTTCCAGTCGTTCAAATAGGTGGTTGCTATAGTGTCTACGAGCAGAACTTTGGCGATGCAATTATCCTGCAATCTGCGACAGGATGTAGTCCTTGAAAGGAAAATTAGAGGAAGCCTATGCTAAAGCAAGATTTACAGAAGGTAACTATAGAATCCAATATAGAGATTACAAAGAACTTATTGATTTGCCTCTGAAGGAATTTGAAAAGATTGCAGAGATTGTGCCGACTCATCGAATCGCAAGAATATTGGAAAAGGTAGAAAAAGTTGAAGACCCTGACATCTCCTACCGAAGTGATTCTCTCTACAAGGTTATCTACCAATCTTTTGACGAAGAACTACTAAAACTGCCTACTATTGTCAAAGAAGTGGTAGACGAAGAGACCATGCGATTTGTCGAGATGCGTGATGCTCTTGGGCAAAAGTATCCGTGGCAACGCTACATAGAGTTAGAGTGTGTCAAGCGGCTTGAAGAGGAAGGACGAGAGTTACTAGGCGAGATAGTCTACGTCTTTCCCAAGCGAGATGGCGAAAACGTCTCATTGTGGCTTGAAGAGAATGTGAAAGTTGAGCCAGAAAAGAAGATGATTCATGTGTCTAGTCACAATATGGTCAATGCTGACCCCAAGATGATTTATCGAGTCTCAAATACACCAGAGTATCCAAATGCCTTAGAATTGCTTCGGTCAGAATGGATGAATTTTGGCAAGAATCTCGTTCTCTATGGTGAGTTGGTCAACAAGGGTAAGGGGCCGACTCGCATTGAGCCAGCCCACAAGTATGCTCATTGGTATCTCTTTGACATCTACGATATAGATGCCAAGTCTTATCTGCCCTACACTCTAGTCTATCAGATGGCCTACCACTACAAGTTGTCTCTTGTAGAAGCCACTGAGACTTTCACACCTTGGAAGATGGAAGACCTGTCACCTAAGATTGAGGAATGGAAAACGTGGGCCAAGCGGCACAAGAGAGAGGGTGTGGTGGGGAAGGTCTACAAGAACGGTAGACTCATCGGCTTCAAAGAGAAGATAGACTTACCCGACTTGCCACCAATCCCACGGAACATACTAGAGAAAGCCACCTTTCCTCCTATGCCCGAAGACCGCATTCTGAGAGCACTTCAGCATTCTTGGGATGAACTTATGAGTTCCATCTTTAAAGAAACCGCAATCAAAGACGAAAGAATGGTCACACCTGCTCAACGTCTTTACTTTGAAACAAAAGTTTGGCAAGATAAAGCAAGGGCCATGCCCATCATAGCCAAACACATAGCCACAGAGGGTAGAGAACATCACTTTTCGCCACCAAAAAATATCTTCGAAATCTATCTCAATACAGACATCGCCAAAATAAGGGAGCATCCAAATGCGGTGTAGTCGTTGCGGTCAAAACTTTCCTGAAGACCTGTTACAATGTCTCTGTGGATGCGAACCGATTCAGCATCCTGAGCAAGCCCTATGTGACCCTTGTGCCACTATTGAAGCCTCACATCATGAATACGGAATGCTTTTAGCCAACTTCGACCAATTGATGGATGCTGATAGATAATGCAATTGGCTAACCAAGGGGAACTCAATAAGACCTTCTTCAAGAAGGGAAATGGTCTGCTGAGAGTTCCGATTGATGGTGCTTCCCTTACCGACCAAGAGAGAGCCGATTTGGGTCTTCCCGACGACCTATCCAGAGAGGAATTCATACCAGAGTTCATCGGCCCCTGTTTCAATTGTGGTGAGATAGTTACTAATTTCGTTTGGTGTTATGGATGCGATTCTTTCATTTGCGAAAAGTGTATGGTGAATGACGAAACAGATGGAAAACACAATCGCATTGTGCATTTGGATAAGGTGGAAACATGAATTACGCCAACGAAGAACAACTCGACAAAGCCATCATGCTCGATTCTCGCCATACCTATTCCGCTTACTGTCAGAGTTGTGATTGGAAGGATGAAAATGAGCCGACTTACAAGGTGATAAAAAGACGTTCAGCAGAGCACACTCAGCAAAAACAAGGCCATTGGATAAGACTTAATTATGGAATAGGCTCCTAGTTTAGCAATCAATTTCCTTAAATATCAACCCTACGAATATAGGGATATGAAACGGTTAGTCGAGTTGCACAGCGTTCTCGATAGATTCCTCATTGCTTTCGTTTACCATCCTGATGGCACACACATCACGATTGAATTCGGCCACGCTCCTATCGATATAGTGACTGACCGCTTTCTCTTGTCGAATGAGGATGCTCGGTTTGGTTTGAATATCCAGAAACTAACCTATTAGTTGGGTGCCAAACTTCTGGATTGGTTGACAATCGCAAAGCACATCGTCTTCGTCACATCCTAAACATACTGAAGCATGGACATCATTCAAACGATAGGTCTTTCTTCCACAAAGGCCGCAGGGTGGCTGAATCCTTTCCTGAAGTCCAGCAATTTCCCTTGTCTTTTTGACGATTACTTGTCCCTTGAGTTTCCCTGCAAGGCTCATGGGGGCAACTTCCCAAATTGGTTATTTAAGGTTTCCTACTTGAGTAGGTAGACCAATCCTAGACCTATTCCAAATCCCACTACATAGAACAAGGTATCTATGGCTCCATTCCAGAAAAATGGATTGCCCTCAAGCCAAGGGTCGATAAGCAACTCTTTGATGAGAACGAAGGCCGACATTGCGACTACACCTTGCCAATAGGGAAGGTCGTAAGCCTTACAGAAGATGATGGCTAGAATGCCTAGCAGGAGATGAGTCTCTTGCGCCAATAACCAAGTAGTAGGGTCGAACTTACCGAGTATCCACGGTGGGATACTAATAGGCGTGTTGACTCACCATATGGTCTTCGAAATCACTCTCATACTTAAACCGTTGACCATCCATTTCACACATAAATGGGGCTTCGGCGGCATATCTCGCCTCAGATTTCTCTGCGGCTTGAACCTCACCTTCGTCAGCCGGAGTTAGTTCGGGTGGCTTCTTTTCCACTGGCTCTTTCTCTGCACCTTCGTCGGTAGGTGGTTTGCTCCCACCCTCTGGTGATTGTCCCTTCTGCTCTGGCCCCTTACCCTTTTGTTGTGGTTGCTTCGGTTTCTTGGGAAGAGTGGGTTTCTTAGTTGGCTTGGTCGTAGGCTTTTCTGGCACTAGACCTACCCAAATCTGGTCTCCGTCTTTGAATAGGATGGCCTCAAACTCTTGTAGGTCTCGGAAGGTCTCTTCTGGTTGTGCGAACCAATCAATGAGAACGTCCAAATCCTGTGGTAGAATGTGCTGGAAAGTGAAGATGTAGGATGAATTAGCCAAAACATCCTTATCAATACTTGCTGTTCTACGGGCGGCGAAAACGCCTCCAACACCGTAGTTGCGGCCCACGTTCACCAACTCATTGAGCATTGTGCCCTTCTTGGAGTTGTAACGGTCAACCTCATCTATCACAACCATACAGTCTCCTTTCTCAAGCGCCGAGTAGATTATCTGGTCAACTTCAGCATCATTGGTAGGATTGGTCTGATGATAGTCTACGTTAGGCTGACCTTCATATTCGGTTAGATTGCCAATAGCATCCAACACTACAAAATGGTAGTCTGGTAGGATGTCCGACATGAGAACTTTGATGAGGTTGGTCTTACCCGAACCTGTCTTTCCAAGGATGGTAATCTTCTGGTCAATATCCACTTCCAACTTGGGTTTCTCTTGCTGTCTTTGCGCCCTACTCTCAGGGTCAACTCCTGCAATCTTCTGAGCCTCTGGCGAAAGGTCTGCACCCGGCTCCTTTTCAACATCCAATCCCTTTTCTTTGTCTCTTTCTCTTGGGTCTGTCAGAGGGGCTTCCTTCATAGCGGCCACTCCCTCTTCGTCAGTTTCGTAATCATACTCAAGTTCGGCTTGTCTCGCTTCGTCACATCCTTCACAGGGTTCATTGATATGCTTTCCGTGTTTGCATCGGCCTCCGACAAAGGTATCCACATCTTTCGATGTCATCCCTTGGACTTCTTCTGGTTTACCCATTGATTCACGAGTATCTTCATCAATCTCAAACCCATTGTGTAGGTCTATTGGTTTGTTGTGCTTTTCGCACCAAGCAGGGTCAACATTTCGAATGCTGACTTCACTCTTCCCCAAACTGTGGGCGAAGGATAGGTGATGGTCTAACTCATCCTCTTTGAAGGTTTGCTCACATATCGGACATTCTAACGAATCTTGTTCGTCCAATGTAAAATCCTCTTCATCATCAAAGACATTAAAAAGCAAGTCTTCCAAGTCTTCTTCGGATTCGATAACCTCAATGTAGTTGCAGAAGGGGCACACCCACTTGCCAGCCTTGAAGACATTCTCAGAGCCTAGCGGCCCTAAGAAGGACTGCTTACCGCATGAGGGGCAATCAACATCGATGGAAAGGTCGGCCTCTACTTCGGGCGTGATTTCGGTGCCCTCTTCAGCACTAACCTTGCCCTCTGCCATATCCTCTTCAAGTTCTGCTTGAGTGTGAGAAAACCACGATTTATTGTGCCTTCCGCATACGACACTACCTTCGCCCTTTCCCCCATATCCAATAGTGGCGGTAGGCATAAATTGGTTTTGTCCGAGAGGGGTCATATTCTGATTCTCAGTAGGATTGAGTTGTTGGCTAGGGTTTTGGCTTTGGTCTTGCACTTCTTCAGTGTAATGACCTTGAACGGGTAGAGTCTGATGCTCTTTCCAGTTAGGCCAGTCGAGTGTTTTCTTCACCGATTTATCGCTCATGGTTCCCTGAATGCTTATTAAGCACTTGGACTATTTAAAGAATTGGAACAGTGAGATATGAGTAGTGAAGATAAGGATAATATTCTCGTTGGAGCACTTCGACAAGCGAGAATCACAGGTCAGAATCGCACCATCGACCAACAGTCAGGTTCTCCGAGAGGATTTGATGACCAGACTCTAGCCCGTCTCCAAGCCTCTTACAAGCCGCCAACCGAGCAACAGATTGGTCAGATAGACAGAGGTGAAGCATGGTGGAGAGACTTTGCGTGGGAAGAATATGCCACCAAAGAACTACCCGGCTTGGGTATGGGTTTTACGGTCTATCCTTACGTCGCTGTTTGGGAGAAGATTTGGGGAGCCGTCCCTACCGAAGACTATCAGAAGTATAAGCAATACTACGTTCAGGAGCCGTTCATTCGGGCCACGATTGACTTCCACACGCAGATGACCATCTCGCAAGGATATGAACTCGACTATCCACTCGAAACCGTTACCAAGGATGTCAAAGCATTCCTAGACCGCCATGACTTCCTCAATCTGCTCAAGATACTTGTGAAGGATATGTTCGTCTTTGGCAATGCCTATTGTGAGGTTGTCAGGACTTGGTATTGCCTCTCACCAGAAGAACACGATTTGGAAGCACTCCGTATCTCTTACAATGCTACCTCAAAGAATGGTCAGTCGTATTGGTGGACTGACCGTATGGAAGTTGCCGCCCGCCACGACAAACTCTATCCCGGCCACAAGATAGAGAACAAATATGGGGAGATTACACGATTCAAGCCACTCGACCCGATGTATATGCGGGTCAGAAGGGATGCCTACGGAACCATACTAGGGTATGTCCAATACTATGTCTTTCCGCTTGTCACCTTCCTAGCCGACGAGATGATTCACCTACGCTATATGCCTACATCATGGACTTACGAATCTGTCTACGGTGTTTCCATGTTGAGACCCATCCTCTTCCATCAGGAACTCATCAAGAACTATGAGCAAACGATGGGAGCCATCATGAATGTCTTTCTGAAGCCGATGTTCTTGGTCAGAGTAGGTGGGGCTAACACTGTTGGATTGCCCACACCGGATGTGACCGCTTCACAGTATCAGCAGGTCAAGAGGTTCTTTAACAATGCTCAACCCGGCCAGTCGCTTGTGATTAGGGCAACGACTCCGGTGCAGGTAGACCCTATCGACCCGCCAATCGACAGGATGCAGACCACTTCGTTCTGGTTGCAGTGGCTTCACAATATGAGAACCTATGCTTTGACTGTCCCGAAGTTCTTTACCGACCCTGCCGGATTGAACAGAGCAACGGCTCAGACCGTTGAGAAGGGATACTTCACCTTCACCAACAGCAACCGCCAGTCTCTTAATGCCCAACTCGAACACACTCTTATGACTATGATTATGCAGTCGCTCTACGGCGATTTGGCCGACGAGATTATCAAAGAGTTCGATGTGCCCAAGTTCATCTGGAAGCCTCAGAAGGAAGACACTCTCGAAGACAAAGCCAAGACCTACCTTCCACTCTATGCCTCTAGAATCCTTACTAAGAACGAAGTGAGAAAGGCTCTCGGCTTTGAGCCGCTTTCTGAGGACAAACTACAGGAAGAGTTGGGGCCGCAGGAGCCACCGCTAGGACAGACGGGTGCAGGTGGTGGTATGCCGGGTCAGGGTGCGCCGGGTATGACCAGAGAGGGACAGCCCACCTTTGGTAGTCCAGACCGTGATATGGCCTCTAGACCGCCAAGCGACAAGGAGTTTCCAGATGAGGAAGGTAAGGGATTTGGTGCAGAAGGGGGAGAAAAGACCGAGCAGAGTGATTGGAGAGCCGCCGCCGTAGAGGGCTTCTTCAACAATGAAGAGGCCAAAGGAATGCTCTCGACCCTAGAAGAAGAGGTTGAAGAGTTAAAGAAAGAGGTTGAGGCTTCTCGTCAACAGGTCGAAGAGGCTGAAGCGACCGCTACACGGAAACCTATCTTGGGTCGGCAACAGACTCAGCCGGAAACACAACCGTAAATCTATCGTCCAACACGGCTAGTATTGGTTTCACATCCTTCCACGCCAACCTACCGTTTCCGCATCCCACTCTCGGTAGGTAAACAGGACTCAAATTTTGATATTCAATTCTGGCTCTCAACTCGTTTGTGCTTCTGTAAATCAGGTCTAGGTTAGCATCTTCTCGCCAGTGATGTTTGACAGGAAAAGTGAACATCTTTCTATCGTCAAACTGAGTCAGATGATTGCCGTGATTACTCATGAGCACCAGTGCCAAACGCCGTGGTATGTCAGGATATCGAATGGCCGCATCCAAAGCCAAACCCCTTCCCATGACAGCCTCACCCTTTCTATTCCAATCACCATTGGTAGGGATAACTATCCACTGCTTACCGTTATCGTAGAAATTCCAGATATCCCCGACTACTTCTCTCATTTGAAAGCCAACTTGTAGACTTGGCGTTTGTAAGCATCGTAGGTTTTGGTGGCATCTTCGTCTTCTAAGCCAATTTCAGCAATGGTTTGTCGTGCTTCTTCCATTCGTTTCTCGGCCCAATGGAGTTTAGCCAGCCGCTTTGGAACACAGACTATCTCCAAGTCGAAGAGGATGTTGCCGATTGGAATGATGACAAGTTTCTCATCGGCCAATCCGTTTCGTCCTACGATGAACCACTGGTCACTTTCACTCATTCTTCTAACACCGTGGCCACAAGCATTCCTTTTGTAACCATTCCTTTTCCATTGTATTTTGGATTGCACTTTCGGCATACCCAATTGGTTGGGATGGCGAAGTAAACAATCTTGGCTCCTATAACCACATAACCACAATCAATGCAAACCACGTGAACATACTGATTCTTCTTGCGTCTAGGCAAGAGTTGGCCCCTTAACGCCATACATTTCGGCGTAAAGTAGTCCTTTTGACCTGTTCATCGACCTCACCGCAGAGTTGAACATGAACCATTCTCCCAATACTTTGTTGAAGCGGTTTTTATTGAACTTCTGAAGACGAGATTCACTGAGATGATAGGTTCCATCGACTACCGCAATTGAGCGTGGGTAAGCATCGATTGGTAGAATTTTCTTGTCGAGCACAATCTTGTAGTAATTGCCTATGAAAGTAGTGCGTTCTTCTCTGTCGAACCGATGTTCTCTCGTAGCGACTTTACCCACAACTACGATGTCTAAACCAAGACTCGAAGCAAGTCCCATAACTTTGTCTCCGAGTTTGAATCTGAATTTGCTCATAATTGTTTCACTTTTTTGGGCATTTGTGACATTCCATCCAATAGTCATGAGCAGGATGTCCATCATCAGCCTCAATGGTCATTGAAACACCACAATCTCGGCAAGTGTAAGTAAAAAGTCTTGCTTCCTTTGGATTCCAAAGATGGAGATGGACAACTCCTGCGTCGTCTTTGGTCACATGAGAACGGCGATAAGCATGAACTTGGTCTATCAGATGGTTTGCTGTCTCTTTGTTCTCTTTCATGAGTCGGCGTATGTATTCTGGCTTTGCTCCGGGCAGATAGAGTTTGATGGCCTCATAAGTAAGATACGTCGTGAGAGCATAATAGATACGAGAGAAATCGTGTTGTGTGAGTTCAACCTGAATAGTGGGGTCAGTGGTTGTCATGATGAAAACTCATCAGCACATTCTTTGCTACAGAGTTTAGGCTCGCCCATCTCGTCTTCAAACTCGGTGATAAGGAATCTAGTCCTACATACACGACAACGGACAGGAATACTCGGCCTATCAGTTTGACTCATAATCCTTCTCGGCTCCGTCTTGGTCTCCTGAGTCGTCGTCATAGTCGAAGTCTTCGTCCAACTCGAAGTCCTCATCTTGTTCGTCGCTTTCTTCATTCATGGTTTTATCACTTGATTCTTTATCGTTGGGTCATTGGTATCTCGAATAACAAAGAAGGACAAGGGTTGGACATTAACAAGATGGACACGATGAGACTCTTCCAAATGTCGCATTAACTCTAGCCCTCCTGCTTTATCCTTTGCGTAAAGTCTGGTCTTGAAGCCACATGGCTTGCCAGACGGTTTGAGTGTGCATTCAACATCGACATATAGTTTCTCACTCATGGCTCACACCTTCGTTGACCGACTTTATAAGCCTTGTTCTCAAATCTCTCTCACTTTGAGACCCTGATTGGCGAGTCGGTTTATCTCAAAGGGAGTAAGATGGAATTTGGATAGTTCGTTCTCACGCCAGACAGGTTGCGGCCCAACTCCTGCCTTGAAGTCGATGGTATGTCCTTCAGGATTCGCTTTGTAGAGAGCCATTGCTTCATCGTAAGTGATGAGACCAACAAGTTCTACGGAAGGACTTTGCCAGCCGCCGACATCAGAGAAGAGAGCAATGATTCGAGCCGACTCATGTGGGAAGAGTTTCACAAAGTAGAGCATCCGATTTGGCCGCGATTTGACTTCCATCTTACTATCGCTTGGCAAACCGAACCATTCAACAGCCACTTCGTCTGGTAGGTCTAGGTCGGGACTGTTGTTATTCAGACCCAACTTGTAGGGTTTGTATTCTGCTTTGAACATTGCCGCCGCCGCAATTTCGGCTTTGATTCCCATGATTTCCTTTGCCAAAGTTTGGCTTTTGTCAGCCACCAATTTGTCTGGACGGCCTTGGGCCAAGTCTATGCCGTGGCGAACTCCACAGTCATAGACGGCTTGAAGGAACTTCTCTTGACTGAGAGTGATTTCGAGACCCATTATTTGCTTCCGTATCCTGTTCTACTGTATTTTCGCTTTGGTAGGTTGCCTTTGAGGTAGGGTTGCGGTTCATCACCATAATGAATGATAATGTCTGGTCTGTCAGGTGGTAATGGGCGATAGGGTGGATAGGGCCAATCATTTCTTCCCCTTCTCAGGAGTTGAGCAATATCACGTTCCATTCGACCCATCTCAACTTCCATCTGCCGCACTCGTTCCTCTAGATAGGCAACCCGTTCTTTGAGGGTCATGCTGTTAGAATCATCACTGTCGCTACGATGAGAACGCCGATGATACTCAAGATTTTATCCTACTCAAACGCTTGGCTTTCATTTTCTTGGCCAATGGAGAGAGATTCGGCAGAGGCACTTTCCAATCAAGACCCTGTTGAATCCAACCAGTATCCTTCTCAGCAATCGTGATGTTGATGGCTTGGGTTTGCTTTCGTTTGTCATGGTTGAGTATTGCCTCACTGACGTAAATGTAGAAATCGCCCACTTCGACACAACCATAATGTGCGTTAACCAAGGTTCTTCTTCTCCTGTTCGAAGAACTCTTTGCTCTCAGCAATCCTACGTTGCACTAACTCCGACTTCATCAGACCCATGTTGACTAGATAGGCGGCGATGTCGGCTATGTCGAACTCACTAAACCAAATATACATTTGGCTTGCGCCATCTGACTTCTGAGGCGGAATATCCATCATCTCATCGATGTCTTTGGGTGGTCGGAAGTCCAACTTAAGACCCATTGCTAAACCCACGACTGGTTCACGCTTGTCAAAGTTACTCGGAATCTCAGTGCTACGAAGACTGACTCTATATCCACTCCCACTTCGGATTCGGTTTTTGACGGTTGCTTGGGCCAACTACCTTACCTCCATTAGTTCCACATCCCCTGCTACATCATCTTTCTCTTCCAACTCTACAGGTATCTCCAACTTGGCTTTCTTGGCGAAGTCAGCAATGAGTTTGATAGCCTTCTCCCTCATCTCATCAGCCCTCTTTTGGACTTGTTCCATGAATGCCGGACTCTTCAATATTTTCAGAACGTCTTCAACGTCTCTGGCTCTCACTTCGAGATAGTCTCTTGCATACCATTTCTCAGTGCGAAGATAGGGGTAGTCCAACTCAATCTGGCTCCCATCATGGCTCCATCCATCTTGCTTTGGTGTTTGACTAACGGCATCTCTCAAAAGTTCTTCGGCATATTGTCCTATGCCTCTATCGTCAAGTTCTTTCTCGCCCCACTCATAAGGTGTAAGAGCAAAGGGTCGGGAGGCGCACTTCTTCTCATGCCTCTCAATCTTCTTCTTGCTGTAGGATTTGACCCCATAGCAGAAGGAACAAGTATACTCGGTGACTTCGACGGTCTTCTTTTGCTCTTCCATTAGTGGGTAATCCCCCCTGTTTTATTGACGTAGACTTTGGCCAACTTTCTTGCGTGAAGTATGCGACGGTAGACTGTCTCATTCCATGATTGCTTTCGGCCAACATTCCGAGTTATGTTAGCCAACAGATTGTAGAGGATTTGAAGCATGATGCGTGGCTCTGTCTCGTCGGCGGGGTCACGAAGAAGAAGGTCTTTCCATCGTCCACCTTTCTTCTCTCTCACAAGTTGGCCCTGATTGGAAGCAATTTCCCATTGTCCGTCTTTCCTACAGTAACGAAGAGTTTTCACATTAAAGGGAAAAGTAATTTCTAGTTCCGCAGGTTGGCGGCATCCATAAGCGTAACAGGATGTCTTACCGTTGCCCATTGTGGCTCTCCTCTTTCTGTTGTCTGAAACTCTTGCGCCGACTGCTGAAGTAGGCCATCAGAACTACACTGACTGATATGACCATGAATCCAATGACTGCTATGATGAGAGTGTAGTTTATCATTTAGTAAAACACCGTCTTTGTTTCGAGTTCTTTTGGTTTGATATTGGGGAAGAGTCGGTTTTGCCCATCCTTGAGTAAGGTGAGATTCTGGACTTCGGCATCCTGTGGCGAGACTATGCCGGGATAGCCGAATATCATATAGCCACCCATTTTGACAGGTTTGAGTTCTCCAACGACACTTTGTTGGGAGAGATAATCATAGCGAACAGTGATAGGCATTGTCGGGTATTCACCATACTTCGCTTTGAAGGCATTGGCTTGTTCTATAACTGTATCCTTCTTAGTATTGACCATTTTTTCTACCTCAATTGAGTTACGCCAGTCACTTTGATGATTTCGCCCTGCGTGTATCGGGCCTTTATCTTGGCTATTGCTTCATCGCCATTGCCTACCTCATAGACAAGTTCGGACATCTTCACTTCATCGTCGGTCTTGGGGTTCACAACCCAAGTGACACGCCAGACTCCGGGCTTGAGGCTCATATTGAAATCTAGTCTCCCTCATCCTTTGCTTCCAGAGCGCCCCATGTGAAGAATCCGCCCATTCCGCCGAAGAATGCGGCTCCCCATGCTATCCCAAATCCAGCCATTATCACTGCTAATGTGCTTGCTGATAATGCCGTCAGTCCTAGTCCTGTTGAATCCTTCATCAGTATCTTGAACCTCCGACTATCTGAGCCGCCATGTCGTTCAACTCAAGGTAGCACCACATACAGAACTCTGGCTCTAGAGTCGTATGCTCTTTGTCGTGCTTCGCTTTGGTGTTGTTCCCTTCAATCATAGGTATACCCCCTACCCCACCCTATTTAGGTGTTCTTGCTGTTTTGCACTGTAGATTAGAACTTCATCTTTCTTAATCACAAGGTAGGTGTTGTCCTCTAATGGATAGACCTTCCCTAGTTTATAGCCTTCAAAGATGTCTCGCAGGGATTGGAGTGAAGTGTAGGTGCTCTCTCCCGAACCCGCCATTGTATTGTCTCGAACATAACGCTGGAAGCGAAGTTCCTTCATCTACCTCATGCGCCTCTCAAATTCGTCGGTAAGATATTGAAGAGAATCAGTGTATTTCTTGATTTCCTTTGCCAATTCAACCAAAGTCCAATCACACACTTGAATCTTACTCAAGTCTCTTGCCAAGTTTACATTTCCCTCTTAGTGTCGGCATCCAAGTCCTCTTCGAGCACCCACTTGAGAGCATTAATCCATACAGAGTCAATGACTAGCCGTTGTGAGTCAAATGGTGAAGTTGGATTGGCAATAGCCGTTTGAGCATACTTCATCTGACGCTCTGTGGTCTTTACCATGTCCCGAATCTCTTGCTCGCTTCTCATTTATTCTCCCCTCTCAATGTTCATGTAGAACTTTTGACGTAGTTGTGAAAGGTCTGATGTTGTGCCACCAAGCGTCACTCCTGCTCTGTCTCGACTTGTTGGTTCCAACCTACCGAAGTCAACATCAGCAACCTCTTCGATGAAGCGTTCAAGTTCTTTGATGAGTTTGCCTTGCCTTCTTTCCAAATCTGCTTTCGATGGCGCAACTTCCGCTAGTGTCATTTTACTCTAATCTCTCTAACTCTGAGGCCACGGCATCGATTTCGGCAAACTTGTAGTAAGCCCACTCGCCAGCATAGCCCCTTTTCATTTCCCTTTCTTCGGCCTTACGAAGACGCTCTGCCAACTCTCTGAAGTTAACCATACCCTATACCCCACTCTCTACCCTATATGAGTCTTCTTGCCGGATTCCAGAAGGAATCTGCGTTCCAATGATTGCTGTGACAAAGCCTATCAGAAGTATGATTAGTGAGACATAGAAGGGAAGAATTGGGCCACCCCATGAATAGTAGGATGCGCTCGACCCGTTCATGCCGCTAACTCCGTATTCCACTGGCGGCGAAGCAAGTGCGACATACAATGAGAGTAAGAAGGCTCCACAAACTATGGTGAAACCAAGATAGAATACGACTTTATTGGCCATTGCTCTCGCTCCTTAGTTTGTGCTCTGCATCGGCTAGAAAGGCGAAGGCCAATATCACTTCATTGGCTCCATTGTTGCTTGAGTGGTCTCGATACTTCTCCCATGCTCTGTAGTGCTTGGCGCACAACGATGAGGTGGATGTTCTCTCATTGGGGCATCCTATCACGGCGCAAGTCAAGGTTGAATCTCTCCGTAGTTCTTTCGACCGCCCCAAAAGAGTAGGCTTTGTTCAAGTAAGTTGAGAGCACTGATTGTTTTATGAGCGTTGTTATAGATTTCTCGCCTTTTCTCATCATCCCACGGAAAACTCTCTTCGGTTTCAACAAAGGCAATTTTCTCTTTGATTGCTTTTCTAGTCTCTGCTATCTCTAGCATCATGAACTCAAGTCCTAAGAGGGGTTTGACTACCTTGCGATTCGGTGGCATCGGTGGTCTTGTGTCATCGATGAAAATGTAAGGCATCTCTAATCTTCCATCCCGTTGTTGGCCCACTTAGAATTGAAGTAGTGAATGTCCATCCCCATGAAAACACTGTTCCATCCCATCCTTCTAATGAGCCGCCGATTCGTTAAGGCTCTCAGAACGGGTTGTGGATTGAGCAACTTGTAACTATAGAGTTTGGTCAATCTTCTCTCATGTCCTCATCATAGGCTTCGGCTTCGATTCCATCATCATAACCTTCGTCATATCTGACTGACCCATACTCTTCGATTGCATCTAGAAGCCATTTGTTTTGTTCTCCGAATGCGCCCAAGTCCCTTTTGATTTTGGTAAAAATGTCATCAGAAGAGTCGGTCAATTGACTAAAGCCTCTGCGAAAGTGTGTGTTGCTCTCTCGACTACACGATAGATAGAAAGCGTGTGAAGTCCATTGGGATATGTGATTTTGTGTTCTTCATGCCATTTGCGAACCTGACTAGGTGAACCATGTTCTTCTATACCATCAGGAGTCCACATTCGACCGCCGCAACTGCATCGCCCTTCATACCACCATGAGGTTTCTTTGTAAGGGTTGTAGAAATCTGTCATGCCTTCCTTCTCCATGTTGCTTCGAACATCTCTTTCATCCAAAGGTCAGTGAGCCAAATATCCTCTGGCTTTTCCTTCTGAAATTTGGGCGTTCTGCGGCCCCATACTGTCTCGTATTCTTCCAGATGCCAAAGGGGAGTTATCCAAGTGTAGTCTTCGACAATCATCCCTGTTTTCTCGTCCCAAGTTGAAGTTCGGTTTAGTTTCATTTGAATCGCTCTGGAATCTCACCGAATCTTAGGTATTGGATGAACTCTACAATGTCGGCAAAGAGCCAAGTCTTTTGCTTTGGAGAGAGTTTCATATTGGGTCAAACTCTGGTTCGATGTAAACTAGGGTGTGTCCTGAGACTGTGCTGTTGTAGAAAAGTCGTCTCCACAAACCTCTCGGCTTGTGATAGCCTTTTGTGAGCGAATGATGGAGTTTGGCCAAATACCAGAATGATGTTCTGTATTGGCAAATAATACAATGGTAGGCCATCAGAGAGTCAATCTCATAGTTAGGGTAGGCTTTCCGGTGGTAGCAGTGCCTAGTCCAACGACTTCATAACCGATTTTGTTGAGCATTCCGATGCTGGCGTAGTTCGACACACCCACCTTTGTCTCAAGATACTTGAGACCCTTTTCTTTGGCCCAATCAATCTTTCGATGGAGAAGTCTCTTTCCGAGACCACTGCCCCGCCAATCAGGATGAACAACTGTGATTGAATACCTTTGGTCGAGACTCATAGCCGAATACCCGACAATCTCTCCATCAAACTCTTTGAGAAAGCCTACTCTCACATCTGACTTGCGCTCTGGTAGTCCAAGTATATGGTGGTCTCCAAACTTTCGGATGAAGTCCACGACCCTCTCATAGTCTGCGGGTTTGTAGCGGCGAATCATATCCAAATCTCTGCTCTTTTGCATCGCTGACACACTCGCCCCCTAGCCGATTCAATGTATTCTTGCATCCCAATTGTAGGACAAGACCCTTCAAGCCACTTGTGGCTTGTGAGTCTGCAAGCAAGTGAAGCCCAAAGCCTTCTTGGTTGCCAAGTATAGATGGCTCGATTCCAAGTCAACTTACGTCTTGCCCTCTGTTAATCACTTGAGTCACACTGGTCTGATAACGCACTATCTCCCCTTTCTTTCTCATGTCATTAAGAGAATCGAGCATAAGCGAATGCGCTTTCGTTGCTTCAATCACTTTGTCATTTCGCACTGTGACTATGATTGAGAATAGGAAAGACTCTTCCTTCAGTGGGAAGGGTGATGACTTGGGAAGACCACCTAGCGGGCGTGTATCGGCTTCATTGATATGTCTCTGAGCCTCTATCACTCTCTGGTCTCCGGCGTTGTCGATGCTCGGTTGTTTCTTTGGTCGTTTGGTCATGCTATGTGAGTCTCCGCATTGCGATTGAAATATCGCTTGTATTGCTCCATCGCATAGCATCCTGAACAAGTCTCAGGACTGTATTTGTGAGGTTCGAGTATGAGTCTCAATCTCTCATCTCATCAGGACATGACTCTGTGCCGTCTGATAAGACTTTATGGTAGTGAACGGCTGTATCACCACATTCCTGATAAGAGCAATCGTCTACTTGCTTAAGTTCTGGCAACTCTTTCTCCTTTCAATTCCACTTCTCCTTTAATGGATTGAGGGTTTAGGATTTTCGCTATCTCTTCAATGTCTATGGCAGGGGCTATCGGTTCTGGCTCCGGCTCTAGTGCTTTGAATGTGGCTTTGTAGGTGTAAGGCTTTGGAAGGTCTATGCTGATTCCTCTAGGAGACAACCCTTGTGCTGTCTCGCTAGGTGTCGTGCTCATTCTTGAGCGTCATGGGTAATAAGCCCATGCTCCAAGCAAGCGAAAGTGTTTGTGCTCATGATTCTGACTCTAGGGTAGGGGGTATATCTAAATGTTTGCCGAATTCCCTAACAACCCATGCCAACATTGCTTTGGAGTAACGTTTGGTCTGGTGAAGGGCCGGGGCTGTGTTGACTTCGAGTATGTAGGGCTGACCTTTGACCATAACCAAGTCCACCGCCCCAAAACTCAAGCCAATGGCCTTGAGAGCCTTCGCTGACTCGGCCACCATTTTCTTGTAGTGGGGAATCTGCTCTCTCTCATCCTGTGGGATATACACAAAGTCCCATCCGTTGTCGTCATTCCAAATCAGTGAGTCTCCTTGTCCTGAGTTGTTGACCTTCTGCGCCATGCCAATGCACTTGTCTCCAAACACATGGAGTCTGAACTCGGCATCCTTGTCTAACAACTGGACGTAGTATCCCGACCTTCTGCGCCGGGGCAATTCGTCGCTTGGCTTGAGTCTCAAGATGTCCTTCCCTCTTGTGTGGTGGAGTCTGCGTCGGAGCAAGTCGCACCCCAACTCGGTTGCCTTAACTTTGGCTTCTTCCCACGTTGTCCAGAATTGCGGAGTGCTCACGCCAGCCTCTAACATTGCTCTGTGTGCGGCCCGTTTGTCGTTGGCATTGAGAGCAATCCTTTCGGCAGGATTTAGAATGCCCTTGGCTCCACTGTCCAAGTGTGGCATTCTGGTCGCACCCCATCTAATGACTAGGTAATCGCCTCTTGGTCTTTCAGTAGGGTTGTTGAAGAACTCGATGCCATTGGCCTTGAGTATTGGTTCTAGTCTGGCCGCTAGACGTTGTGGCGTTTCCGTCTTGCTTACGCCGACATCTACGAAGACCACGGATTGAATGTTGTTACTCAAGATGAACCCTCTGTGGAAGGACTAGGTTATCACCTTTTTGGCCGAAAGCGTAAAGTCCGGTGCAATGAATTGCCGACGAATTCCCAATGCACTCACAACTTCCGCTTCGGTTGCGGAATACACAAACCATATTGTGACAATTGCATCCCAACGCAATTCCGAGTTTGTTGTTAAGTGTCGCATAGACTTTGGTTTTTTGAGTGACTGAGCCAGAGTCCAATGTCGATTTGAGAAGTGCGTCTGCCTCAATAACTCGGCATTCAATGTCGAGTCGTTTGCTCAATTTGCCATAAAGACTTAGCCGTGTGGCTATGGCTATCTGTTGTGGTGTTCGTCTCATCGGTTAGGCCCGTCCCTCTCAGGATTGTAGTCTTCTGCCGCCTCATCTTGCATCCAGTCTAATTCTGGACTTGGGTAAACTACAAGGTCGTCAGAGATTGGCGATTCGTAACCGTGCGCTCGCATCAAGTGGTCATTTACCATCTCTGATTGTGGGAAGATTTTGCCGCACTCATAGCACCCTAACGCACTTGGATAAGTAGCAATTATGTTGTCTCTCATGTAATCTGCAAACGTCGTTCTGTAAGTGGTTGGAGTGTCATGTGCATCTCGCGGGAATCGGTCTATCGATGTTGGCCCTGAAAAACCACCTGCGAAGGGTCTAGGTCTTACCGTTGGCGGAGGAATTGGGTAGTGGTAGGTTGGCGGCGAAGGTCTTACTGAAGTTACGCTGTCTGGTGTAACCATTTTTGCCGTTGTCGTGTGCTCTGTATCGTGCAAAAACCTTAGTCTGTCCACATGAGCCTCAAGATTTTCCTGAGTTTGAAAGACTACCGAACACGCAAAGCATCCTACAGATTTGGCCATAACAGGGTCGTGACGAAGTTGCGCCATGTAAGCCTTGAAGTTTGTCTCTCCGGCTGACTCTGTTGTATCTCGCCATGATGGATAACCATATCGAGTTGTCCCTACGTCTTTGTAATTCCAGACGTAATAGGCTGTTTCGTCAACCTTTGCTGTTACTCTAACCTTCCACACAATGAAGGGTTCGTTAGGCTTGCGACTCGCCTCTTCTGTGGTTACTGCGTCTTTGAAAACCGCCAACTGCTCATCACTGAAATTACTTCTCGGCAGATTGAAAGTGAATCCTATCTCTCGACATTTAAGATTTGCACGGCATAAGCACATCTGATTTCGATAGTAAATGCAACGATGGTCATGGCAATTGCACAAAATCGAACCGTTGAGTCTCTGAAGAGTGTCTTGGACTTGGGCAATCAACTCGTTTCGTTTGAGAGGAGTGGTTTGTTCACTGAGAATGACTTCATGCAATCCTTCTAGTTCTTTGACGACACACTCGATAGGAAAGTCGAATTTCATGTCTTAGGCATACCCCATGTATTCGTCGTTGCTTATCTGTGATGTGCCCTTATTGCGGCCTTCGATTAACTCATTGAGAGCCGCTTGAACCGCCCTGCATTCGTCACATTGGCAAGACCCGTCATGGCCCTTGGCTGTTACCTTTACGCCGTTGCTTGTCACACCTTTGTAGGTGACTGTGACCTTGTTCTCGACTTTGACTTCTTGCTTGGGGAGTTTGATAACCTCTGTCAGTGGGTCGATGGACTCCTTGATTGTCTCCTTGTTGTTCTCAATGCTCTCCTTGAGACTCACGCTGAATCCGAATATCTCCTTGCTCACTGATTCCCGTCCTGTCTTGGGCGGCGCTCCGGTCACGGCTTCGTAAACTGCTTTCATGAACTCTTTGAATGTGATGTAGTTGCTGTAGTTGCCGTTGCCCTTGGTGTTTATCTCGAATTGCTTGCCCCCCTTCTTCTTGTCGGCCATGTAGGTTGAGTTTGGAACCCACACGCTCACCTTGTAGTTGGGGTCTTCGAAGTCACTTGCGGCAGGTGAAGTCTCGAACCTAATCACTGCGCCTCTGATTTCGAACTTGCCGTTGGGTTTGCTGTTGACTCCGATGAATCCATCTCGAAGTAGGTCTTCGCCGGATTTGTGAACTCGAATGTCTGTCATGGTTTAATCACCACTCGACCCTGAGTCGTAGGCCACGGTTCCGTCTCCTGTAGTGTAGTCTGTGCGTCTGACAAGATACCAATAACCGTCTTGGTCGTGGAAGAATTGTCGGAATCCTTTCACATAGTGAAGTTGGCAAATGCCATTAGAGGGTCGGTTTGCATCATCCTGTGGGCGGCAGAAGCAATTTGTGACTCTGAGCATAACGAATCCACTCCCAAACTTGGCAACGTTCTTACCCTCTTTGACTACGTTGGTAGGCTTTGCGAGTATGTGACCCTCAAGTGACTTTGGCTCCCATACTTCGGGTTTCACGGTCTCGATATCCTTCATCCTTGCATTTTCGGCCAATTCCATTTCCTTCTTGGTATAGAACCTGTGGAACTCTTTTGACTGTTGGCAGACTACGCAGAAGTATTCGCCCAAGTCAACATCGGGAATCTTGCTCTCCTTGTAGTAGTGGTCTTCAATCCACTTATTATCGCTGTAGTAGGATTCTGTTCCACTGAAAAATCCTTTGGCCCCATTGTTGACGGCTCCCTTCGGGATTTCACAACTTGGAAGTGCTGTTTGGTTTCCATAACCCCTTGGTTTCACAACCCAAACGTTCTTCTTAGTCTTGAACTTGAGACCCTTTCCGTAAATGACAGTGCCTTGGTTCATGTTTGCGTCGGTCACACCCAACTTCCTGCTGGCATCAGAGTCTAGCCATGCCGAGTCCGAGCAAATCACTGTGATGTCCCGCTTTTTGGATTGGACAACGCGAATCGCTGTGTCCACAAAGACAACATACTCATCTGTGACCACGTTGTAGAAGATGAGGTTGGCCCAACCGTGAAGTTGTAACTCATTCACTTGTGCTGTGAATACCTTGGCTCTCTCAAGTAGGTCGGTCTCAGCCAACTCGCCCCAAATGTGAATGAAGGGTTCGGAGTCGATGTTAGTCGAGAACTCGTGGGCTGTGAGACCTTTCTTCTCAATCGCTTTGACTAGGCTGGCTCTCGCTGTCGAGTCGTCCACTGCTCCGTTGTGGGTCATAATCCATTGCTCGCTGTGCAGGTCGGGACGGCAGATGCAACGGAACGGATGAGTCCCTTCGCCCTTGGTAGACTTGCGAAAGTGAATCAGCATCCGGTCGTAGTCGTTGGGAACTTTCGCCAAGTCCTTAGAGTCCTTGAATCTCGCCAAGTGGTTGCCGGACAAGTCTCGCCAGTAGATGCCTACGCCGTCGTCGTTGTGGTTAGCCCATGCTGACTTCATAGCCAACTCGAAGGTGTTAAGCGGCTTGTCGGTGCTGAGAATCAAAGCCATGCGACACATCTAGGCTTGCACCATCCTACGAAGTTCTTTGTCGAAGTAGGCTTTCAGGTCGTTCACTGCATCCTGAACGTCTGCCGTTGTCGAGTCGATTAGGTCTGCAACCTTCTGAATCCATGCTGATTCAGTGTCGGCCTCAACTTCTCCGAGTGCAATGAGCCGCCTCATGTCCTTCGCTAATGGACTTGTCTTCACATTGAAGACTTTGGCTTGCTCTTGTTCTGACCTTGTTCTGACTGGTTTCTCGATGAGTGACTTGAGGCACATTCTCTCATACTCACTGAGGAAGGGTGCTAATTCCTTCACAAAGGCAATGGCTTGCGCTTTCATGAATGCCTCATCCTCTTCGGTGAGACCCGACCTTGCATTGAGTTTCTGAGTTACGGCCTTCACCTTCTCCCAAGTCTCCTTATCGGTCTCGACCGAAATGAGGCCGAAGTTGCTGAGTTGTGCTGACCTAACTACCATGCCCTTAGTCAGTCCTCTCAATCCCACGATTTGTTCCATGTCAGTCGTTGAATCTGAAGTCCTGATTTCAATGTCGAACTTGGTCAACTCTGGTTTGTTCAACTCAGCCAACCTTGCCGCCCCTGCCTCACCGAACTTGCCGAAATACATTCCGCCGCCGTTCTGTTTGTGAGTTGCATACGAAACGTCTCTAATCCATCTGGTTGAGAAGGGTGACTTGTTGAAGAGTTTGAAGGGGACATAATCCGAACTCGCTGGCTGTGACCTGAGAAAGCCTTGCTCTCTGCTGAAGTTGCCAAACAGATAGACCCATCCGGGGTAATAGAATCTGAAGAGTTGCCATGCGTTCTTGATAATGACCTGTGGGACTTTGGCAATGTTGTGAACTAGCATTGCATGAGAGTGAATGCTGTTTCTCCATGTCGGCTTGAAGTGTGCCGCCATCTTATTCAACGGGAGCCGCCTTGCGAACTCTTCTGGCGCAAGTCTGCCGCCGTAGACGATGAACTCCCATCCTTCAATGCTGGCATCTCTCTCAATGGCTCTAATGAGATTGTCTGGTAGGTGACTCCAACACTCGGCTCTCCCACATGAGGGGCAAGCCGGAAGGTGGTGGTATTCAGTGTGCTCAGTCCCAAAGAGTCGGAGAAGTTGGCTGTCTGAAATGGGTCGGTTCGGTTTGAAGTCCAACTCAAGTTCTATACCCACAACTACATTGTCTCTGAAGTATTCGGTAAGGTCTGATTCAGTTGCGTCTTTGGTTCTGAATCGCCACTTCGGTTTGATATCTGCCCTGAGTTTCTTGCGCCCGAACTTGATAACGTCAGAGTCGTCAATCGTCTCACTGGTTATCTCACGCACTTTGGCAACGGCAAAATTGCTCATGTTGCCCAAGTCGTGGTAAACGTAGAAAAGCATAACCGCCTCACCGTTAGTCGGTTGAGCATAACCGCACTGGTAGACTCTGCGGCAGACTTGGGATTCCCCAATAGTCCTGTGGCCGTGATTGAAGTTGTCTTCGTTCTCGCTCTCTTCGCTCGGATGGTCAGTGACCAGATTCATGCAGTAGGGGCACATAGGTTGACTCGTCGGCCCATGTCTCGCTAGGTCTTCCCCTACAATGGGGTCGTCTGCGAACTCGACGGTTGAAGTTGGAATCATACGAAGTCACTAGGGGTGTAGGGTATATCTGAGTTGTTGCCGAAATCCATAACTATCGCCACTTCACAACCCCTCTTCGTCTGACGGGATTGATAAGGCATGACCTAACTTGTTTCATCTCATAGGGTGTTAGATAGGGTTGCATCTCACGCACAAAGGCCACGGCATTCGACCTCATGGCTTGGCCCTGTCTTGCTTCAAGTCCGTCGTCTACGCCATCATCAACGTCATAGACTTTGAAGAATCTGTCTTGGATACTGCTTTGAACGTCTCTCGCAATTTCCATGACTTGGCTCTCCATTGCGTCTGGTAGGTCGATAACGCCCACCGTGGCTAAGTCTGCCGACCGCAAGAAGAGAGCCTTACTGAGTGCTCTGCAAGCAACGATTTGGTCTAACTCATGCGTCGAATCGCTGACCCTAATCTCTGCGTCGAACTTGGTAAGTGTAGGTCTAAGTTCCTCTTCGAATTTTTGTCGTGTTCGTCCTTCGTCATCTTCGTATTCTTCCATGAGTTTACAGTCTTCAAACGAAATGCCGCCATTGTGTCTCTTATCTTCTGCCGCCGTCGTTGCCCACGATTTGTGACCCCAACTCGGTTCTTTGGTTGGTGACTCTATGAAGTTGTTTTTCCATGTTGCCCATCGTGACCTCAACAATCGCTTGGGGTAATTGCCAAACAGATGAATCCATCCGGGGTAAAAGGCTCTGAAGAGTTGCCACCCGTTCTTAGCGATTTGAATCGGGACTGGTTTGTGTTTCCCGTAGGGCAGAACTATAACGTGGGTGTGCATTCCACAATGGCCCCCTGTCTCAAAGTGGTCTCTGAAGACTTTCATGGGAAGACGGGCCGCAAACTCTTCGCTTGAGACCTGCGGCAGTGCCTCAATTACGAACTCTTGACCTTCGTTACTGGCAAGTGTGGGGTCGTCGTGAATATCGTGAATCATATTGCGCTCATGGTTCAACTCATTTTGCCATGACTTGGTGCAAGTCGTCTCCCACTTGTAGTTATACTCCAACTCGAATGCGACTCCCATCTTGGCCCGTAGGAACTCGACCCAATTCTCTGAGAGGGCTTGGGACTTGTCAATCTTCCAGACCGGACTTCGGACTCTCGGCAGAGGCGGCTGAAGTGCTCTAGTCCTGTGACCCACTACCTTAGTCTGAAGGAAGTCGGGCAGTGTGGTCTGGTTGTTGCTCAATCTTTCATCTCGTCGGGGCAGTGCTCGACTTTGCCTCTGAAGTAATGTTGGTGCTCGCCCTCTGCGTAGGCGCAACCGTGGCTAAGTTTGGTCTTACTGCTCATCTTATTGAGACCTTCTCAGCCTTCCAAGAACCATCTTGATTGAGGGTGATGTAAGCAAAGGTCTTTGGACTAACTTGGTAAGCGTAAGCCAACGTCTCGCCGCAAAGTCCACGGCCAACCAAACCCAAAGACTCTGGCGCTTTCTTGATAACGTCCTTCCTGTCGTAGTCTTTGACCGTCATGCTCCTAGAATCCCATCCTCAAAGGCGATAATGTCGAAGGTGGCTTGGCCCAAGTCCATCTTGTAGTCGGGACTGTAGGCTCGCTTGAATCGTCTCTTCAACTCGGCCTTAGTCTCGGCCAACTCGGTAAGGGTGTAGTTGAGACCCATCTTAAGTGCAGAGGTTGTCAAACTTCTCGTGCTCTCCATGCTTCGCTCTGACCCATCACTAACTCGTCTGCGAATCGGCGTAGGTCGGCGGCGGCAGTCCTGAAATCCTCTTCAAGTTGAAGAGCGCCAAGTGCACTGTCAGTCTTCCAAGTCTTCTTTGTGAACCTGTTGTTGGCCTCATTGATTATGCTCTTGTCCAAGTCCACGGTCGGCTTGGCATTGGCTATCTCGTCTAGAAGGTAGTTGCGGCTAAGTATGCTCTCCAAGTCACTCGGCTCCTTTCTTTGCGGCGTAGACTCTAGCCCAATCGTCTGCCGTGGTTGGGTAAGGGTCGTTCTTTTCGGTTGTCAAGTTTGTGCTCATTGGTAGGCTCTCAGGAGCCGGGACTTTATCAAGTGTTCGGTGTGGGTTTGGCAAGTCTGTGTTAACTTCGTCCAAGTCAGCCACGCCTTTGTTAATGGCAGTGCCCCATGTGTGACCCATGAGAGATATGACCTTATCGAAGGCTCGGTTACTTGCGACTTTGTAACCCAAACTCCTTTGTGTGGTGTGTCCGACTTGGCCTACTGCATGAATCAACTCATGGACTTGGATTGTGGCAATGTAGTCTGACAGACTGTCTTCGATGTTGCCTTTGGTAACTTTGGCTGTCTTCGTTGCACCCCTAGTCACCCCTTCCCAATTGAAGTGAATCTCTCGTGTCTTCATGGTTGTGCTTGCCAAGTGACCCCGAAAATCGGGCGAAGAATCTGCCCAAGTCACTAGGTCTGTATGGGGTTCGATGCTAGGCTTGAGTCGTCTGCTTTTGCTAACTCGGCGTGGAATGACTGACTGGACTGTGTAATTCATGGTTGCTCTGAAGGTTGAGAAGAACGCTGAAGTATTGGCCGCAATGCCACGGTAGCAATAGCGGCAAAGTCCGTTGTCTCTCTCTTCAGGACTCTGAAGAATGCGCCCGTCCTGTTTGCAGAAGTTGAGCAAGTCTAAATCGCTCCCTGTGGCATCCACACACCCGTTGCTGATTTGATTGCTTTGACCCATGCCCCGGCAACCTTAACGAAAATCTGGCCCCGGTCAATCATGGTTAGGTATTGCTGGACTGGTCTCGGACTTGGTGTCTGTGTGGCTTGCTCTCTAAGTCCGGCCCCGACCCAAACCTTTACGCCGTTGGTCTGTTTGGTCTGACTGTAAGTCGGCCCCTGTCTCGGTGTGTCCTTCTTGCCAAAGTCCGGCCCTACGGTTTGCTCTGCCGTCTGGTCTGGTAGGACTTCGGCAGGGATTGGAAGGTTGAAGGTTCTGGCCTTCTTGAAGATGTTCAAGATTACTCGGCTCGAAGTGGTCTCAGGGTAGGACTTGATAATCTTCTGTTTGAATTGGTAGAGACTGTAACTTAGCCACTGACTTGCGCCAGTGCCCCGTTTGTTGATTTCCACCACGGCTCCGTCTCTCCATCCGTCATAGGCTATCCTGAGTTTGTTCTCTCTGAATTTGCGAACCGTCTTCGCTGTGAACTCTGCGCCCATGAAAGTATTCACACAAACCGAACCGACTTGCATGATGAGCCATTTGCTATCATTCTGGATATACCAAATGTCCACAATGCCCGCCCATCCACACAATTCGCAATATGCGCCTCCGCCTCTTGCTTCAGGGTGCATATCACTGTAAGGCGTGACCCAACGATAGGCCGGTATGTCGAACTCTGGTCGTGTGATTTGCTGACCCTTCGGACTTAGCGAAGTTCTGACGTTCCTAACGGTGCTCACTCTCCATCCATCTGGCCCACCGCCTACAAAGGCGAAGGACTCGGCTTGCCTTCGCTTGTAAGTGTTGGTTGCGACTTGGCTTTCTTCCGTCACTTCGGAGTCTGTCAAAGTTAGTTGCTCTCCTTCAGTTGGCCGTGTGTGATTTCATCTAGGGTCATGAATCCCAAGTATGCCCCACTCCAATACCGAGTTATGCAAAGTCCTTCGTCGTCACTTGTGACTTCGACCCCTATCGCTCGGTCTAGTCGTTGGGCTTTGTAGTGGGTGAATTGGTCTGCCGCAAAAACGGCGAAGTCGAGACACATGGTCTATTCTTCCTGTGCCCTCTCGTTCATCGTTTGCGTGTCCAACTCATCGAGCATATTTCTGATGGACTTGGCAACGGGCGCTAGGTTGAGAAGGATGTTGACTAAGGCAGATGAATCTTGGAAGGTGCTGGCGTTAATCATGGCTTCGTAAGCCGACTGAAGATAGTCCATTGCTTCTTGGTAAGTGCGGTAAGCGTCGGTTGTCCTGTAGTCGTCTGAAGTTGGCTGAGTCAATTTATCGAGTCCAATTCGCCGCGAATGGTGAGAAGTGTGCGCTTGGCTTGGTCATAGTTGCCTACGATTATCATGCTGACCGCACTGCTGAGTGCGGCCTTCAGTGCTTCCCGTTCTCTCTTCTGCAAAGTCTAGACCTCACTCACTGAGATAAGGCCGAAGAGTGCTGGCGAAAGGAGTTTGGACTTGGCGATTTTCATGGCTTGCTCCAAGTCGTAGGCTCGGAATTTCTCGCTGGCAATGTAGTGCGCTCCGTTGTTCATTGCGTCGAATTTGGCCCTGAAGGTTCGCAAGTCTATGCGCTCCTGTTGAAATCGAAGTTAAGGCGAAGAGTTGATTTGCTCAGGACTCTGGCGCTCCCTAAAGTCCACTTGCCGATTCTGGCCACTTCGGTCACGACTGAGCCGAGACCCAAGTATCCGTTAGTGCCCCGTTTGGCTTTCAGGTCGATGGTCAGGAATCGAGTGTTTGAGTCTACTCGAAGGACTAGGACTTCGATGGACTTGATTCCGCCGAGATATCGGAGTGCGTCCCGAACTTCGTGGGTCATGTTGGCCGCAATCATTTCGGCCTCTGCGTCGCTGACCCTGTGCTCTTCTGGTTGGGCTGACAAGTCTAGGCTCCCCTCACCTTAATGGCGATAGAGCCGCACTGGACTACGTTGCCCTTCCCGATGTTGGCGGCGAGTTTGTCCAAGTCCATTGCACTGAAGGCTTGGTCTACCTGAGTCTGTGCTGTCTCGACCTTCCTTACCTGCGAGACTCCGACTAGGATGGGGTTGATTCGCATCTTGCGAGCGAACCGAGCAACGGCCTTCGACACTGCGTCGGCCTCTGACTTGGCGTTGCCTACGTCCACGAGTGTCTCTCCCTTCACTCCCTCTCTGAACCCGAAGCGGCCAATCGCTAGGCGCTTCTCGGTCACGGCAACAAGATAGTGGCTTCTAACTAATGGCCCTCTCATGGTTGCCGCCGCTTGCACGATGCTAGACGAATCCATAAGCCTTGTAACAGGGTATAGGGTATATGTGGCTTGTTGCCGCAATCCACACTTCCCCCTTCCCTGCAACCCATCCCCTTACCAATTTTGATTAAATACTAAACTCCGCTTTTGAGAGCATTGGCGGCGATACAGGCGAGTTCTGATTAGGCGGTTTGTAAATCAAGGCTGTCTCATGGTCTCTATCGTGGTGTGCTAGAGTCTTCAATCCTTCAATTGTCTGTAGGGTCTTAGGCAGAGTGCTAGGCTACACACTGACATGAGACAGGACACACCTACTATCCTCTGCTCTCATGCCACACCTCTACGCATAAGAGAGGCCGTTTACACAATAGAGGCCGCAACATGGGGTCGTCTCATGCTATTGCCGCCGCTATTGTGGAAATGACTGGAAACTAGAACCCTGCCGCGTAGAGTGAAGGATGTGCTATATGCCGACAGAGTGAACGATGTGCTATGCGACTCTATGGAATACGGCAAAGAGGCTTATATGGGGCGCTTGGCCCCCGGCAGACTGGCAGGGTATAGGGTATATCAACCTTTTGGCCGCAAACCACAAGGAACCTGTGCTTCTCTTATGGAATCCGGCAAGCATTCTTAAATAGGGGTGGGGAGGGGGGGTGGCGGGGCAGGGCAGGGGATAGCACAGCCTCACATACACAACCGACTGACCACACATTCTATAGGGACTCCTTGCTCCTAATAGGAGAGACTTAACCCCTCTCCGCCTCCACTACTCTGCACATCCTAGATGAAGGATTGGGGCCGATGGTAGGATATACCCCATACCCCTACCCCAACCTCACCCCAAACCCTTATAGAGTCTCGTCCCGTAGGGACGTATGGGACACTTGGGACGCATAGAAGATGGGTATATTGTCTTGACGGAAGAGGAAGCGACCACTCTACTGACTCTTCGGCTTCATGAGAGAGACCACTATGAGGGGTATGACAAGGATTGCCGCTACTGTCGGGAGGGTTACTATGCGATGGACTATCTAGAATGTTTATAAAGTCTTGACCAAAAGGGTAGGTTGGGCCTATAGTTCAGTCAGTTTAGAACGCCAACCCCTTAAGTTGGTCGTCGTGGGTTCAAATCCCACTAGGCCCGCCATAATCTATATAAAGCCATGAATCTAACCCTGCTACTATGAACTTCGATATCAAAGAAGTGGATTGTGAGTTCTTTGGTGATGGAACGACCGTCAGAGCCATTGCCCGCGATACAGCCGGAACTTCTGTAATCGTGACCCTCAGTAAGAATCTCTTCAACAATGACCCCGGTGTATCTCCCCGAACCCTTCTCGTCAATGCACTAGAGAAGAAGTATGGGCAAATCATGGATGGTAAAGGAGTCTACGAAACTATGAGGTCTTTCAAGGGAACTCGTGTCGGTAGCGCCAAAGTCAAAGCACTCAAGTAATCCTCAAATATCACTGAGGACTCTCCATATGGTGGGAAGCAAGGGCACAGACACTAGGGGGTCGGGGATTGGTATTGGGGAAACACAGCAATGTGCCATGCCATGAGACTACCAAGGCAGGGTTAAAGGTCTGTGGGAAAGAGTCGTATCCGACGATTCCGACTCCCCAACCTTTATAGGGTCTCATCTCGGCTAGTAGGGTATGGATGCGTCTCTGACGATAATCAGATTGGGGATACTTCTTGTGTGTGCCTTTGTGATAGGCTATGGCATTAGGTATGCCTATGCCCATCCCCCTGCCACACCAAATCCTTAAGTAGTCTAGAATCTAACCCTGTAGATGTGGGAGTTCAACCGTGGCGCTGTAATTGACCCCACATCCAAGCGCCAGCACCTTCCGGCCTCACGGCACGAGAGGGCGGCGGTCTCATAAGCCGCCACCTTCAATTTTTCTAAAGAATGCTTATTAGGGGTCTCAAAGAAGGGTAATGGTATGTCGTTTCAGAAGACCTATCAACTGAAGGTCAGGAAATGGGTGTTCGCTGTCGTCATTTCAGGAGTCAATATTTTATCGGCTTATGTTACGCCTTATCTAGTCGGCAAGTATGTTCCTACGGGTTTGGATGCTACCATTGCCAACTCCCTCATTACGCTTGGTTTGAACGGTCTGACCATCTATTTGAGTGTAGAAGAGAACAATGTGCCAACAATCATCACTCCTTATTCCACTACAAACAGAATTAACTCCCCAGAAGTAGGGGCTAAAGGACACTGAGTAATCGCTTGTATAAAGCCATGAAGGTCTGTGAGAGTTCCAACTAACTTCCACTTGGAATTGGCCTCTATGATTAAGTTGGTTGGCTCGTTATCATCATTAGTCACTTTGTAACCATTCACTAGGCTATCATCGCTGTTCTGTTGGTCGTCCAAACTTCCTATAAACTGAAGGATTGTATCTTGATTCAAAGTGGAGTAAGAAATAAAGGTTTTTCGAGTTCCACTGTTGAGGCGAATGCAGTCAGAATAGTGGTTATTGGTATCTGTAATCTCTTCGCCAATAAAGCCAACTAAACCGTCTCGTGTGTTAATATTTATGCTAGGGCTTGTCCTTCGTTTCTTTCCTATCAAAAGATAGGCTCCAAGAGGCTGAAGATTGGTATTTTGGTCTTTGTCTCCTGTTCCTAGTGTAATGTAGGACATACAGAGTAAAATAGTCCTATCTAGTCTTTAAGGCTTTAGATAGGGTCTTCCCATAAATCTTTATGTATTCATTCAAACCTTAAATAGTCTAATGTCCCTTAACATGGTAGGTATCAACATGGGAATACCAACTACATCGGGTCTGAAGACCTTCGACAATACTGACGTATCTCAGAGCATTTTGGCCTCTTCAACAGTGGTCATTCAAACTATCTCTGGTAAGGGGTCTGCACATCTAGCCACAGCAGGAGACGGCGATATGCAAGTGAACATGGCGGTCTCAGTGGATGGAGGAGCAGATGTTGTCTTTGGAACAGCCGACACAGAAATAGATGTTGACTATGCTTTCCATGTATCGTTGGCTATCAAAGCCACCAATACAGATTCAGGGGGAGCGCATATGTCTAGTTCTGTTTCGAGCACCGGAGTCACACAAGCATAGGTGATATTGAGATGGGTATATTGATAAAGGTCGGACTAAAGACATTCGATAATACGGACAATGCGGCCAGCGTAGGTGCTAGTGCTACTGTCACCATTCGCACTATTTCTGGTAAGGGAAGTGCCGTCTTAGCCTTTGTTGGCGATGGTGGTGTGGATGTTACTATGAAGGTTTCGGTAGATGGTGGGGCTGACATTTCGTTGGGTGCGGCCAATTCTCAAGCAATAACAACTTACTCATTCTCAATTTCTCTTGTAATTAAGGCCACCAATGCGGGGTCGGGTTCTGAGAACTATAGCACAGTCTCAAGCACAGGAACTCTTCAGGCATAGGATGGGCGAATGAGATGTGGGCATTCTTACATCGTGGAACAAACGTATAGTCGTTAAGACTACTTCGACTTCTAATCCATTCAATACTCCAAGTCTAAACGTAGGAGACATCATGGAAATTTTGGTGAAAGGGTCTTTTACTGGAACTGTATCAACAGAACTTCCTGCCATCACTGTTTCAAATGGTCTTCCAGTTATTACGCTCGATACCACTACTCTTAAATTGGCATCCCCAACATTCTCGACAGCATTTACTCTATACAGTTTGTTCACAGTGAATAAAGTAGGAGTATGGTCTATACAGGTAACGATAGGTGGTGGTTCTTTCCAGAACCTCCAAATTGGACTTACAGTGTATCGTGGTTAACAAAAGCACCTAACTTTTCAAGGGTTCTTAGATAAAATCTTTATATAGTCTAATTGATAAGCCAGAGGTTGAACAGTCCATGAAGTTGGCCAACGATACGAAACTTAAAGTAGCAAGGAGACCGCCCTCCTCAAAAGCAAAAAATGAGGATGAAGATGGAATCAAATATACTGTCTATGAAGGGGATGGACAAGGATTCAGTGCAAATCATGATGAGTCATTGATTATCGGTCAAACACCCATTATTCATTTGCCGCCGGGCGCAACACTAAACGTCAATTTTCTGAATACAACAGACCACAACATTGATGTGAATAGAGTGGCTATGATAGGCGAAAGAACCAGAGTCACAAGCGCAACATCAGATGTTGGAACAACAGGAACAGATGAAAGAACATGAGTCTCGCTAATGCCTCACAACTAGAAATAGCAAGAGCCTTACCTATTCGCCATCCTAATGGCAAAAAGGGAAAAGCATTCATCTATGTTACACGAGAAGCATTACCCCTACTCTTTGATTCTAACTATCAGATAGATAGTGGTATTCCTGCCGAGTCCGAAGTGCTTTCTCTTCGCTACCATATGGAGATGGATAGGTATGAGTTCCTTGTTGAAAGTCCTTTTCTGCCGCTAGTTGCTGAAGGTGCTCAAGTGCCTTGGTATACTGGAATCACTCTTAAGAGGAGAGACCAATCATGAAGTTAGCAAACCAGAATCAACTCGCCAAAGCAAAGAAGAAAAGCGCCTCTGTTCAACTAAGCGATGTTGGCTTTGGCACTCTTGTCAATATTGATGGAGAGGCATGGGAAGCACTTGATTTTGGCAATGGCCCTGTCGTGATTAGTGAGGTTGGGACTTTATCAGTCGAAGGTTTGGTATCTCTCACTCGTGGGCAATCTTGCACTATAACAATGCAATACAGGGTGGCTGAAGACGGAACCTGCTGGAAACGACCAACAAGGTTAGAACAACCATGAGTTTTGTCTACTTCTCACCAAACGGTGGAGCCAAGGAAGCCCTCATTAATCTGTTTGCCTTGGCCAAAGACTCTATCAATGTGGCTATCTATGGCTTCAATGATATGGACATTGCCAATGCTCTTATCAGTGCTCAAAATCGCGGAGTGAAAGTGCAAGTCATCATGGATAAGTCTGAGACTTTCGGTAATCAAGCCATAGTTCATGATACATTGGTAAAGACGGGAATGAACGTCCAAGTTTTCCATCCACCCGATGGTATCATGCACAACAAGTTTTCGATAGTTGATGAGATAGTTTTAGCGACAGGTTCCTTCAATTACACCACTCATGCTACGAAGAACAATTGTGAAAATTTGGTTGTGCTTACCGATGGTGGTGATATTGAAGATGCTTGGATAGTCGCTCTCATCCAAAAATATACCGACCAATTCAATTACATCCAAGCATGGTCAGAGAAGGAGAATCCCAATTCTCTGAAGACACGGATAGCAAGATTCTTTAGAGACGGCTTCATACTCAGTATTGTAGACAATGAGCAATAGGATAAAACTGGCCAATCAAGAAGACCTTGACGATGAGAGAAAGGGGGAAGAGGAAATCAAGCATCTACGGGATTACATGAGAACCCTCAATCCTGAAGAGAGGGAAATCTACGAAGTATTTATTAGGCGATTCTACCCTAGACTGGTAGACGACATCAAGAATGAACTTGGCCAACACCGACAAACTGACAATAGCGAGAGGAGAGGGGAACCGGAAAGTCAAGTGTAAGACCTGCGATTACGAGTCTGTTTTTATATCTTCTGCTCTTGCGAAAGAGGTTTGGTTGCAACACGCAACCTCCTATCCAACCCATGATATAGTGTTCGAACATGAAAACAATCGAGTGCAGTGAAAAGGAGAACAGACATGATAAATGTTCGCGGCCCTATGATTGCGACTGCGAATGCCATGACCCGCCAATCTTTATGGGATTCTGGCCTCTACCTTTATGGATGAAAACTTGAAGAAGTCAACGCTGGCTATTCTAGTGGCCATACCATTCTTCTTTGGACAGGAGACCGAGTTTCTGGTGCTTTGGGGCGTATTTAGTCTCTATCTCACTAGAACCCTTATAAGCCTCTTTCCAGAGAACTTTGTTTGAGATTCATGAGTATGTATGGAGAGCCGGAATATTATGGGACGGGTGACGAAGAACATCGAGTGCAAGAGGCCGAAGAGATTCCTCAATCTGAAGAACTACCAAGACGAAGACAACCACGAGTAGGAGAAGGGGGTCATGTTGATTCCAATCCATCACCAATGATGGGCGGAAATGAAATCGATACTATCGATGAAATACCATTCATTGCTGACCCCAAACGTATGGCTCAACTAGCGGCCAAGTCTCCAAATGGTTCTTCTGATTGGAATCCTTCACCAACGACAGGAGAACGTAGACATGAAGCCACTCTTTTGGATGATAGTCCCGGCGTTGCCAGAGAAGATGACCCAAAGTATCGTCTTCCGAAATTGGCTAATGTGCCCGGTGGCAATGCTCTCATCGAACATTACATCGAAGCCGCCATCAGTGCTCTCGGCAATGGAGATAAGGTAGGGGCGGCACAACAGGTGAGTGCGGCAAAGACTCTAGTGATGATGGTCAGAGTTCAAGCCGAGAAGACGAAGAATCAACCCACTCTCCAAAAGATGGATAACTACCTAAAGTCCGTCTCTCAGATTGAGACCACTATAAACTCCTAAGTGCTTAAATAGTCCCTCATCCATAGATAGGGTATGTCTGCTACACTCATCAAAAGTGTTCAGTCAGGAACCGTCGTCGGGTCATCGGGAGCCTACGACTCAAAGAGTCCTCCATCAGTGAGACCAACTCCTAGCGTAAGCGGAAGTTTGGTTCTCTACCAATCAGAGGTTGGTGTGGGATATAAAGTAGTCGTAATAGACCTAGTGGCTTGGAAAGACACAGGGCAAGATATCTTCTTCCCCTTTGGATTCCTTGATGTGCCAGCAGTAGTTGGCAACACCACAGGACTCACCTTCACAGCAGGTGCAAATCTGTTCGTGAGTAAAATCAATATGGGAGATACCCATATGTCGGGGGCTAGTGGTGTCGTCGTCCTGATTGGGCCTTAGACTAACTACCAATCTTTAAGTAGTTGGCCATGCCCCCTAGTGGATATGGCAGTTGATTTCAATGCTCTTGCAAAGGAAGTAGATGAAATCGACACTTCCTTTCTCACTCATGACGACCTTTCCACTGACCAAGGAGAACGTCTGATGGACATTCTTTCTGACCTTGCACCCTATCTTCAGGGTGCAGGAGTTCAAGAAGATGTCACCAGTGCTCTTGAAATAGCCACCAAGATTACTCGAATTTTGAATCTCTCTGGTCATCAGGGGCCACCCGAAAGGAAATCCTATGATACCTCTGTATGTCAGTTATGCGGAGTTGAATTCACAGGAACCGAAAATGAGATAAAGGCGTGGGAACCGCTTCATATCAAGGAAACCCATCCTGACTATTGGATTAGGAATCTTCAAATACCCCAACAGCATGGGGGTGAGTAATGGCATTTCCAGAGACAAGATATGGCCCACTGCCTTCGGGTAAATGGGAACGCAGAAAGGACTTGGAAAGAGGCGGCATCATCGGATGGTGGGAGCACACTGGTTCGATGAGTATCATCACTCTCACCAAAGGAATAGCCCACATTGCACACAAGGGGGCGGCTCTTTCTGTCTACACACCAGAAGAGTTGTATTCCAGCAATCCCAATACCATTGGAAAGATGGTGGCTAAGAGGATAGGGATTGCAGATGTGAGCGATTCACAAGCCTTCGATTAGACTTCCTCTTCAGTGGTATCGCTTCCTAACCAGATTGTTCCCGACGAATCGCCTTGCAAGACGGCGGTAGGATTCGCGGCTTTTCCCCATTGTTTGTCAGTTGTTGTTGAAGAAGTTCCGTTGCTTCTATCGTAAGTTATCTTAGTTCCTTGGTTGGTCTGAATTACGGTCTGTTTAGGTGGCCACGGCCAAATCGTTACTAAGCCATCTGATGAGATGAGTTGACCAATTGAATCAACTTCAATGTTAGCATTCGGTGGAATTAGTTGAACAACGGGCATCTGCAAAACACCAAATCTAACATCGTATGCTGTTCCGGGGCCACTCGGTTCTCTTATCCAAGTGACTCCTGTATTTGCGCCAGAGTTAGCAGAATAAGATGCCGACAATGAATTATCAATTAGATATGGTTCTGAAGTTGAAACAGGTGTTTCAATTGACCATGATTGGCCACCATTAACACTACTTCTATAGTAGACGGTATGGTTAGTCGAGATGTGACCGCCGGGATGATAGACTAACAAAAGACCACCATCTGACCCTATGGTTAAAGTGGGAGTCCAATTGTCACCTGTGGCAGTATGGAGAACAATTTCTGAACTCAGTGTTTGTGTGCTTGAATCATAGGTTACAAAATTGAGACCGCCTGCTCCTGTCAAGAAAGCGATGTAGACTATATGCCCATATGAGACATATGAAGCGAAACCCGCATTTGAGTTGGAGACAGTGTTGACTATAGAAGACCATGTATTCCCACCATCACTGGATTGAGAAAAATGTAATGGTTCATCGTTCCTTCCATCAGAATCTCCAAAAATTGCGACAACACCATCGGCTGTTGACCGAACTACGCCACAAAGAGCAATAATGACAGGATTCAAATATTCGTAAACATTGCTCCAACTCACTCCATTGTAATGCCAAAATTCCTCATATTGAGGTGGAGAAACGCCGGGAATGGCTGTGCTTACTGCGACCCAAATATCTGATGGTGAAGTGGCGTAGATTGTCGGCCCCCAAGGAAGACGACCAGATTCTATTTGGAAAGTCTGTTCTGCACCAGACCAAGTAATAGTTCCGTTTGAGTTCAATGTGCCAATGCGGTAATTCAAATTACGAGACGAACTCGAATTGACCACTCGAACATAATAGAGGGTTGTGCCAATCAACCATGTGTCGAGCCAATCTGCTTCAGAATTTGGGCAAAAGACCGATGAAGAACTCCAAGTAGAACCATCTGAACTGGTTCGATAGAGCATATTATTGTCTAACGCACCATCAGCATAGATGACCCAATAGAGATTGTTAGCAAACCATACCTTGTGTTGGAAAGACCCTCCTACATCAACATTTGGTTCATTGATTGAATCGACAGTGCTTATTGTTACCATATCTAAGTGATATTAGATTGTCTTCGGCCTATTAAGTCTATTCGTAAGTCAACTACTTCTTTTTCATGAGTCTAACGTAGACTCCGGAAACGACTCCAACAACTGTCCATGAGACTTTCAGCGAATCTCCGATAGTTTTGTTTGTCCCTTCGTAATCCAGTAGGATTACTCCTGTTCCGCCCGCAGTCAGAGCCGCAGTAGTGTAAGGACTGCCTACTGCTGTTCCGCTTACATTTTCAATAGGTTGGACAGAAAGTGTGAAGGTTCCTGCTCCGGCAGTCACAACTACAAAGATTTCGACATGATTGGAGCCGGGAACAAGGACTGGATTGCCAGAGTAACTTCCAGTAGTGGGAGTCGCATTATTCAGGATTTCGACCGCCGCTTCAGGACTTGAAGACATACAGGATATGGTAGGTTGCTCCTCTATTTAAATGCTACAGCCCGATAGTGCCGGGGCCGACTCGAAAGGTAAATGAGTAGGTGACTTGTCCAGTTCCAGTAGCACCAACGGCAACGGTTTCAACAAGTTCATGATTTCCTGTATGACCGAAAAGAAGTTTGCAAGTCGCAATAGAACCATCAGGATGCAACTCATTATAAGGGCAACCCAACATAGATTTATTCTCTTCTGAGTTTTCCTTTCTAGCGGCTTCCAATTTATCCCGATTAGCCAACTTCTGCTCTTCCTTTGGTTTCACAGGAAAGGGCGTAGGAATACGCACGATAGGCATACTGGCTTTATAAGGTGGTCTCGCTACTTAAGCATTATGGGAAGAAGATGGAGACCGCCTACCTCAATCCAACAGAATCGATTAATCCATGCCGTCAGATTAGGCGGTTATCCAGATGCTCAACTGAATTTTAAGATTCCAATCCGTGGCTTCAGAAAGAAGCGTTGGGCAGACATCGCAATAGTAAGGCTTAAAGTGGCTATCGAGTATGATGGAGCACAACACTTCACTCCATCAGGAGTTCGGGCCGATAAAGAGCGTGATGCTGAATTGGCCTTGATGGGATGGAAGGTCATTCATGTTCATAAGGGCAACTGGAAACAATTCCTCTCTAATCTAAAGGCTTATGTGGAAGGGGGTGTTAAACTTGCTTAGTCTTGAATGCGTTAACTGTGGCGAAAGGTTTCCTTCCAAACGTTTGGTCAACCTTTGTTCGAAGTGTAAATGGGCTAAAGCGACGGCTAATTGGGAAGAATACGAAAGACGTAGAAAACTTAAGTAGCACAAAGAATGCTGTTATGCCAGATATGGACATTTCTAAGGATATGCAAAACGCCATCCAAAATGCGGCAATGAAGGCAAAATTGCTTTTCGATACCTATCATTGGACTTGGGGCGAAAACTCTGTTCCCTCCGTTAAGGAGATTGTTGATACTTACACAGAGATGGTCAATGAAGTTTGGGAGCAAGCGTGTGCGGTTGTGGGCGGCGAAACCTACGGAAAAGGAAATGTCATGAAAGGTAGACTCACCTGTGAGTTTGTAGATGAGGAATGGTCATTCGGAATAATGTTAGCCACGACTTTCAATGATGATAGAGAAGATGACGAAGAGGAAACCGACGAAAGAGGGCTTCCTATCAAAGTTTTGGCCAACCACAAACAATTGAATGTCTAATCCCAAACGCCGTGAGATGAGCAACAAATACATCCCTGTTTCTCGCATTGATAGGCTGTTGCATGAGGACACTCGGCACAAGAGCATCTGACCACCGTAAGATTGGGGTCAATCTCTTTGGCTCTTTTGAATTCTGAATCGTGTCGGCTCCACTCAAGTTCGATTTCGTTGTGCTCGTGAAGTTTCTTCAGGTCGTCCTTGCTCTCAACCATACACGCATTATGGTTGAAGAGATATTTAACTAACGCCGTTTATCAAGTCCAAGTGTAACTCCAAGTAATGGTATTGTTATCTCTGTCGGCCAAAATGGAAGTGTTCAAAGTAGTTGTGAAATGTATCGAATCATCAGGTCGATAACCCCGACGAACAACTTCTATTGTGTCTTCTATTAGTCCTTTAGCAATGAGTTCTCTGCGTCGAAAGCGCAGACGTTCAGTGGCTATCTGATAGTCGTTGTAAACAGCCTCATTGAGTTCTTTTTGATTTGCGAGATTCAATTGTAGACACCGCCAACATTGCCGCCAGTGTTTTGCTTAGAAGGTCTCCCTTCAGACTTTTAGAATTGAAATACATATCGACAGTATCGCAGTTATGGGGCAGTCCTTTGTAGTGAAGGATTTCATGAGCAAAAGTTACAAGAAATTCCGTGTTTGGAAGATTGGGATTCACGACGATGGTGCTAGAATGTTCACCATGCTTAATATGAGGGTCAAGTAT
>Ga0187846_10000010_pt1 | contig 112769 bp, 103 predicted proteins | sample TC_taG_FD_161473 | JGI IMG/M metagenome (GOLD analysis project Ga0187846, IMG submission 161473) | Biofilm microbial communities from the roof of an iron ore cave, State of Minas Gerais, Brazil - TC_06 Biofilm (v2) | ecosystem: Environmental > Terrestrial > Deep subsurface > Cave > Wall... | reverse complement strand
CCGCCCACGATCGCGCCGGCTACGCGCTGGAATCCGCTGCTTCCGGACCTGCCCTCCGCGCAGCGCGGCCCCGCGAAGAATCAATTCATTCGCAGTTTCATCGATCCCGGCCCGCTGCCTGCTTCCGACGACGACATCGCCTTTGCTCCGGTGACGCACCTCTCGCTCTGGATCGAGCAGCGCAAGCTCACCTCCACGCGGCTCACGCGCATCTATCTCGCGCGCATCGAGCGCTTCGATCCCAAGCTCCGCTGCGTCATTACCCTGACTCGCGAGCCGGCCCTCGCTCAGGCGGCGCAGGCCGACCGCGAAATCGCTGCGGGGAAGTACCGCGGACCGCTCCACGGCATCCCGTTTGGCGTCAAGGACCTCCTCGACACCGCCGGCATCCCGACGACTTACGGCGCCGAGTCTGGGGGCGCTGGCTCTCAACGATATTTGGTTTGGCGGCCAGACCATGAATCCGTGGCTGCTCGAGGAAGGAGCGTCCGGCTCGAGCGCCGGCCCCGGCGCTGCCACCGCCGCGGCGCTGGTCGGCTTCTCGGTTGGCAGCGAAACGGGCGGGAGTATCGTCTCGCCTTCGATGCGCTGCGGAATCGCGGGCCTGCGTCCTACTTACGGCCGCGTCGCGCGCACCGGTGCGATGACTCTTTGCTGGTCGCTCGACAAGCTTGGTCCCATGACGCGCTCGGTCGAGGACGCCATGCTCGTGCTCCACGCCATTTCCGGCGCGGACCCGGGCGACGTCGCCAGCGTTCCTGCCGCGCTGGATTTCGACGCTGCGGCGCCGGTCGCCGGCCTTCGCGTTGGGTGCGTTCCCGCCTGGATGAACGACCGCTCCGCCACGCAGGTCGAGCGCGGCGCCCTGGCCGCTGTGAAAAAGGCAGGAATGTTTCCCGTTGAAATCGAAATCCCCGATTGGCCCTACGACTCCCTCAATTTGATTCTCTTCGCGGAAGCGGCCGCATCCTTCGAGGAGGCCACGCTCTCGCGCGCGGTCGATCAACTCAAGGCGCAGGCGCCCGACGCATGGCCCAACATCTTCCGCGAGGCGCGGTTCCTTTCGGCAGTGGATTTCGTGCAGGCCGACCGATTCCGCCGCCGCGTGGCCACGGAAATGACCCGAGTTTTCTCGCGGGTGGATTTGCTTCTGGTCCCTTCGCTGCGGGATGAAATGCTCACGGTCACGAACTTCACGGGCCACCCGTCGCTGACGCTGCGCGCCGGCTTCGTCGAAGTCGCGCGCGCCCGAAGCGATTGGGCGCCGGACCCCGCCAATCCCGTGCCCGTGTTCTCGCCGCCGCGCCGGGTGCCGCACGGAGTCACGTTGATCGGCCGCCTTTTCGACGAGGGCACACTCGCTCGCGCCGGAATCGCACTGGAACGCACTTTCGGCGTGGGCGCCGAACGCCCGCCCGGGTTCTGAAGAGGCCGCGACGGCCTTGCCTTGGAATGATGGCGCAGCGTACTATGATTCGTACTGGATTTTGACCTGCCTGCTGTGTTTCATCGGAGTATTTTGTCGGGCGATGTGCGGGCCGCCATGGGGCATCGACGTTGACTGAACACGCGAAAACGAAGGCTGTGGCGGTGGTCGGCGCGCAGTGGGGCGACGAAGGAAAAGGCAAGGTCGTCGATTATCTGGCGTCGTCGTTCGACTATGTGGCGCGCTACGCCGGCGGGCACAACGCGGGCCACACGGTCATCTTCAACGGCCACCGGTTCATTCTTCAACTGGTTCCCAGCGGAATCCTTCGCCCTGAAAAGAAGGCCATCATTGGTCCGGGAACCGTGGTGGACCCTGGCGCGCTGGTCGCAGAAGTCGAGAACCTGAGGAAGTCCGGCATCGAAGTGCGGGGGCGGCTGTTCTTGAGCGATCGCGCGCACCTGATTTTTCCCTATCACCGCGAAATGGACAAAGCCGCCGAAGCGGCGCGGGGAGCGGCGGCGATCGGCACCACTTCGCGCGGAATTGGCCCGGCGTATGAGGACAAAATGGCGCGGCGAGGAATCCGCGTCTGCGACCTGCTCGACGCGGATCGCTTCCGCGAAAAGCTGGAGCGCGTCGTCGCGGAAAAAAATGCTATTAGCCGCGCGGCCTACAATCATCCGCTCGAAACCGGCGGCCTGCTCGATCAGTACCTGGAGCTGGGGGCTCACATCCGCGGCCTGGTTGCGGACACCACCGTGGTTGTCAACAGCGCGCTGGACAAGGGGGAGTCGGTGCTGTTTGAAGGCGCGCAGGGCACCATGCTGGATATCGACCACGGCACGTATCCCTACGTCACGTCGTCGAATGCAACTGCGGGCGGCGTCGCGACAGGTCTCGGCGTGGCGCCGCTTCGCCTCACAGGCGTAGTCGGCGTGACCAAGGCGTACACCACGCGCGTGGGCAGCGGGCCGTTCCCTACGGAAATGGCCGACCTCGCCGCTCAGGACCTGCGTCAGCGCGGCAACGAGTTCGGCGCCGTCACCGGCCGTCCGCGGCGGTGCGGCTGGCTCGATCTGGTCGTGCTGCGCTTCGCCATCATGCTGAGCGGCATCGATTCGCTGGTGGTCACCAAGCTCGACGTCTTTGACGCACAATCTGAAATCCAGGTCTGCACCTGTTACCGCTACAAAGGCCAGCGGCTCACGTCGGTTCCTGCAGATGTCGAGGCGCTCGCGCAGGTCGAGCCCGAATATCAGACGCTTCCCGGCTGGCAAAAGCCCACGCCGGGAATTCGCGACGTCAAGGATTTGCCGGTGGCAGCGCGCCACTATCTCAACTTCATTTCCGACCAGCTCCAGGTGGAAATCGGAATGATCTCCACCGGCCCGGAGCGCGACGCCACGATCGTCCCGCGAGGAACCAAGCTCGCCGGCTGGCTGTAGCCGATTCCCATGCCCTCGTACGAGGAAGCGCGCGCAAAGGTGGTCGAAGTGGTTCGCGAGCGGCGCCGCGCGGCGGCCGCGGCTGAGCGTCTCGAGTTTGCAAGCAATCCCGCTGGCGCTCTTGGACGAGTCCTCGCCGAGGACATCCTGGCCGACCGGCACTATCCCCCGTTTGACCGGGCGACGAGGGACGGGTTCGCCGTGCGCGCCGCCGATCTCGCACAGGCGGGCGCAAAATTGCGGTTGATCGGCGAAAGCCGCGCCGGAGTGGCCTTTGCAGGCACGGCCGGCGCCGGCGAGTGCGTGGAGATCATGACTGGCGCGGCGTTGCCTCGCGGCGCAGACGCCGTCGTGATGCAGGAGCACGCGCGCGTTGACGGTGCGTTCGTTTTTTTCGAGCAGCCCGCGAAGGCTGGCCAGAACTTTGTTCCTGCGGGCAAGGAAACGCGGGCCGGTCAGGTTGTCGTCGCGCGCGGCGCACGGCTTGGTTACGCTGAGCTGGCCATGGCGGCGCAGGTCGGCCGCACGCAAGTGCTCGTTGCGCCTCGGCCGCGTGTCGCGATTCTCCCGACGGGCGACGAAGTAGTGGACGTAGGTCAAACTCCCGGGCCATTTCAGATCCGCAACAGCAACAGCATCTCGCTGGCCGCGCAGGTGGCGCTTGCGGGCGGCGAAGCCGTAAGGCTCGGCAACGCCCGGGACGAACTGGGCGAGCTGCGGCGCTGCATCGAGCGCGGCCTCGAAGCGGACCTGCTCATCCTGAGCGGCGGTGTGTCGGTAGGGAAGTACGATCTCGTGGAGACGGTGCTGCGCCAGCTTGGCGCGAAATTCTTCTTCGACGCGATCGCCATCCGCCCGGGCCGGCCTGCGGTGTTCGGTTGGTGCCAGGGCAAGCCGGTCTTCGGGCTGCCGGGCAATCCGGTTTCGACGATGGTGACGTTCGAGTTGCTCGTGGTTCCGGCAATCGACCTGCTCGCAGGGCGCGAGCCGCAGCCGTTACCATTTTTCAAAGCGAAGCTTGCGCGCGCCGTCCAGCAGAAAGCGCCGCTGACTCATTTCCTTCCCGCGCTAGTGAGTCGCGACGGCGATGAGGTCCAAGTCGAAGAACTGCCGTGGGAAGGCTCGGGCGATATCGGTGCGGTTGTGCGCGGGAACTGCTTCTTGGTGGTTCACGCTTCGAAATTGAAGCTAGCCGCCGGCGAATGGGTGGACGTACTGCCTCGTGCGGCGGGTCTTGGAGTTCAGGGGTGAAGAAAAGGGCGTCGCATTACGACGAAAAGGGCCGCGTGAGGATGGTGGACGTCTCGGCCAAGCCGGCCACCTCGCGAACTGCCGCCGCTCATGCTTTCGTCCGGATGAAGCCTGCCACCGTCGCGAGCCTTCGACGGCTGAAATCGCGGAAAGGCAACCCGCTCGAAATCGCGCGAATCGCCGGAATCACGGCAGCCAAACGCACCGCCGAGCTGATTCCACTTTGTCATCCCCTGGCGCTCACGCACGTGGATGTGGACGCAAAGCTATGCCAGAATGGAATCGAAATCACCACGCAGGCGACGACCACTGGACCCACCGGGGTCGAGATGGAAGCCCTTGTCGCCGCCGCCGTTGCAGCGCTGACCATTTACGACATGTCGAAAGCGCTCGAACGCGGCATGGAGATTACGGAACTGTATCTCGTGAGCAAGACAGGCGGGCGGAGCGGCGCTTACGCGCGGGCCGGCAAGAGTGTGCGCAAATGACGCCGAACAAGGATGTCAAAGTGCTGGTGGTGGACGATAACGCGCTGATTCTCGACCTGCTGATGAAGGCCCTGATGCCGCACTGCGATACGCGCGCCGCCGCCGACGGCGCCGATGCGCTGCTCAAAATCGTGGACGATCCCCCGGATCTGGTGGTCTGCGATTACCGCATGCCGGGGCTCGACGGCCGCCAGCTTTACGAGAAACTCCGCGCGCGCCAGCAGACGAAGTCAATTCCCTTCATTTTCCTGGCCAGCCGCAGCGACATCGAAGAAAAACTCCGACCCATCGTCGAGGGCGTCGAAGAATTCATAGCCAAGCCGTTCTTCCTCAAGGATCTGGTGCGGCGCGCCAAGAAAGTGGTCGATCGCCTGCATCTTGAAAAGCTGCAGAACCGCGCCGTGCGTCCCGGCGTGGTTCAAGGACGCCTCGAAGAGATGAGCATCCTGGATTTGATGCAGTCGCTCGAGATGGGGCAGAAGTCGTGCGAGTTGACGGTGCGCCGCGGCGAAGAAACAGCCCGGCTTTTCTTTTCTGGCGGCCAGTGCAAAGACGCGCGCCTGGGCGCCTCCGAGGGCGAGGCCGCCGTCTATCAAGCGGTGCGCTGGGCGGACGGCGAATTCGAGATCGACTTCAACAGTTCCGCTTCGCGCAACACCATTGCCCGCACGACTACAGGCCTGCTCATGGAGGCGCTGCGCCTGATGGACGAAGAGCAGCGCGAAGTCCCGGGCGAAGGCGAAAGCGCAAAGGTCACGGAAGGCTAGCCTCTCGACCTCCCCATGCGCGTTGCGATTGTTACCATCAGTGATTCCGTCGCCGCAGGAAAAACCGAAGACCAATCGGGTCCGGCGGTGTGCCTGCGCTGTAAGCAACTCCGCTGGGACATCGCCTGCACCGCCATTTTGCGAGACGACCGCTCGGCGATCGAGTCGCTTCTCACCCAGCTGGCGGACGCGCGCGAATCGGACGTGATTTTAACGACCGGCGGGACTGGCCTCGGCCCGCGCGATGTGACTCCAGAAGCGACGATCGCTGTCGCCGAGCGCCTGGTTCCCGGGTTCGCCGAGCACATGCGCCGAGAAGGACAGAAGAAAACAGAGCGGGCGTTGCTCTCCCGCGCCGCCGCCGCCATCCGCGGGACAACGATCATCATCAATCTTCCCGGGAGCCCCACCGGCGCTGTGGAATCGCTCGATGCCATCGCCGGGCTTTTGCCTCATGCGGTGGACATACTTCACGGCTCCCGCCACTGACGCCGTCCGGGTATCGCATCCTCAAGCCGATTCACGCCGCTCGACGGCCTTGCAAGAAGCGTTGTGGTGAGCCATTGGCCGCCGGTGAGCGCTGTGCTACGATGTCGCGTTCCATCGAGCGATGCCGAGCCAATACATCCCGGTGATGATCTACGCGCTGCTCTGCGCAGCGTTTCCGGCGGTTACCCTGATCGCCGCCAAATACATTCGCCCGGACATGAAATCGACGGGCGCGAGGCTCCAGCCTTACGAATGCGGCGTGCCGCCCGAGGGCGGCTCTCGCGGCCGCTATTCCGTGCGCTTCTACATCGTGGCGATCCTTTTCGTGATCTTCGATGTGGAGACGATTTTTCTGTTCCCCTGGGCGGTCAAGTACGGGCAGTTGGGTCTGTACGGCCTGGTGACCATGGTCGTGTTCCTGGGCATCCTGCTCGTGGGATACGTGTGGCTTTACAAGAAGGGCGCACTCGACTGGGTTTGAGAATCCGGGACACCCGCGGTCGATGGACCTTTCCGATTCAGTCCTAGTCAGTTGACGCTGTTTTTCGGGGTGTGCTAGAAAGGCGGGCTGCTTGCGAGTGTTCACGCGACTCAGGGTGGGAAACGCGCGCCACGGCAGCCGATCGAACTGATGGCTAACGACCCCTCGGAAAAGCTGCCCCCATCGAAACCGCCGGAAGGCTCCGCGGAATCCTCCCCTACTCCATCGCAACCTGTTCAGCCGAGCGCTCCTCCTGCCGCCAAGCCCACACCTCCTGCCGCGGCGTCGCCCAAGCCGCCTGCTCCTGCAGCAAAGCCGTCTCCGATGGCGCCGGTGCCGCTCGATAACGAGCTTGTGCAGCGCCTGAAAGCGCGGTTTGCCGAGGCCGTGCGCGAAGCGACGCTCGATCGCAAACAGGCGATCGTGCAGGTCGCTGTCGGCAAGCTGCGGGACATCTCGCAGTATTGCCGCGATACAGAGAAATTCGACATGCTCGTGGATCTTACGGCGGTGGACTGGCCCAAGCGTGAGAAGCGTTTCGACGTCATCCTGAACCTGTATTCGTTCGCGAAGAATGAACGGTTGAGGCTGAAAGCGCATGCCGGCGACGGTGAAACAGTTCCGAGCGTTTGCGACGTCTGGCCCGCGGCGAATTGGCTCGAACGCGAATGCTACGACATGTTCGGCGTCGTGTTTGAAGGCCATCCGGACCTCAAGCGCATTCTGCTTCCCGAGGAGTGGCAGGGCCATCCGCTGCGGAAGGATTACGACATCCTGAAGCAGGACGAGGCCTGGGTGCGCGAAAACCTGGGCATTGATAGCGGACAATAGCGCTGACAAATGGCAGACTCGCGTACCAACGGCGGCAGTCTCGGGCGTCCTTCGCACGTCGAAACCACCGTTCTCGGCGCCGACGAAATCATCCTCAACATGGGGCCACAGCACCCTTCGACGCACGGTGTGCTGCGCGTAAAGCTGAAGCTCGACGGCGAGCGCGTAGTGGACTCCGAGTGCATCATCGGCTACCTGCATCGCGGGGTCGAAAAGATTGCGGAACACCGCAGCTACCAGCAGTTTGCGCCCTACGTGGACCGCATGGACTATGTGGCCGCCGTTTCGAACGGCTTGGGCTATTGCGAGGCGGTGGAAAAGCTGCTCGGCGCCGAGGCCCCGCCCCGGGCGCGCGTGGTGCGCACTATTCTCACCGAGCTGCAGCGCATCGCCAGCCACTTGCTGTGGCTGGGCACTCATGCGCTGGACATCGGCGCGCTAACGCCGGTCTTTTACTGTTTCCGCGAGCGCGAAGAGATTCTGAAGATTTTCGAGAAGTATTGCGGCGCGCGGCTGACCACGCACGCCTTTCGCATTGGCGGGCTGCAGTACGAGACCTACGACGGCTTCGAGGCCGAAGTGAAGCGCTTTTGCGACGACTTTGCGCACAAGATCGACGAATACGAGACGCTGCTCACCGAAAACCGCATCTGGGTCGGGCGCACCAAGGGCGTCGGCATTCTTTCGGCCCAAGATGCGATTGCGCTGGGTGTAACAGGTCCGGTGCTGCGCGCGAGTGGAGTGAAGTGGGATGTGCGCAAGGCCATGCCCTACGCTGCCTACGACCAGTACGCATTCGAGATTCCCACCCGGCCGACCGGCGACACCTACGACCGCTACCTCGTGCGCATGGAGGAAATGCGGCAGTCGCGGCGGATCTGCCTGCAAGCCGCCGAGAATATTCCCTCCGGCCCGATCATGGCCAAGGTCGGTAAAGTGCTGAAGCCGCCGCCGGGTGAGGTCTATCACTCGATCGAAGCACCGAAGGGCGAGCTCGGTTATTACATCGTGAGCGACGGCACGACGCAGCCCTATCGCGTGCGCGTGCGGCCGCCTTCGTTCATCAATTTGCAGGCGTTTGATCGTATGGCGCGCGGATCGCTCGTGGCCGACGTGGTCGCCATCATCGGCACCATCGATATTGTCCTCGGAGAAGTGGACCGTTGACGATGAGCCACCTGATTCCACCAGCGATTCAGCCCTATGTGCTCCCGGTATTGTGGGGCGTGGTGATCGTCGCGGTGCTGCCGCTGCTGGCCGGCTACATCGTGCTGCTGGAACGCAAGGTGATGGCGGACATGCAAGCTCGCCTGGGTCCCATGCGCGTGGGGCCCCATGGATTGCTGCAGCCCATCGCGGATGCGGTGAAACTTCTGCTGAAGGAAGACGTCATTCCCCAGAACGCCGACCGTTTCATGTTTTGGGTCGCGCCGCTCATCAGCGTGACCATGGCGCTGGTCGCGTACTCGGCGATGCCCTTCGGGCCTTCGTTCCAGGTTGCGGACTTGAACGTCGGACTGCTTTTCATCCTGGCGGTAAGCTCGCTTGGGATCTACGGCATCGTGCTTGGAGGATGGGCTTCGAACAGCCACTATTCGCTGCTCGGCGCGCTTCGCAGCGCGGCGCAACTGGTGAGCTACGAAACCGCCGCGGGACTGGGCTTGGTCTCCGGCTTGCTCTTCGCCGGTTCGCTCTCGATGCGAGATATCGTGCAGGCACAGAAAGACCAGGGCGTGTGGTTTGTGTTCTGGGTTCCCATCGGCTTTTTTATCTACCTGGTAGGTTCGATCGCGGAGACCAATCGCGCACCGTTTGACCTGCCTGAGGCAGAATCGGAGCTGGTGGCCGGCTACATGACCGAGTATAGCGGCTTTCGCTGGTCGCTCTACTTTCTGGCGGAATACGCCAACATGATTATCGTAGCGGGCGTTGCCGCCACGCTGTTTCTCGGCGGGTGGCTGCGGCCGTTCCCCAGTTTCAAGGAACAGTTCCCCGGCACCTCCATTGAATTCATGGACCTGCTGCCGGCCCTCGTGTTCTTTGCTCTGGCTGCCTATTGCCTGAGGCTCGCGCCCAGGCAGCCGGTCGGCGTCCAGAAGCTGGTGATGGCGATGGTCGCCGGGCTGTGCGGGGTTCTTGCGGCCGCGATGGCCGCTGCGGCAGCGTTCGCGCCGGAGGCGGTGAGGCAGGGAGTTTTTGGCGGCTTCTGGTTCATGGCGAAAGTGATGCTGTACCTGTACGCGTTCCTGTGGATCCGCTTTACATTCCCGCGTTATCGCTTCGACCAGCTCATGCGCTTGGGCTGGCGATTCCTGATTCCCCTTGCGCTGGTCAACGTGATTGGAGTTGGCGTCGCCATCGTGTTGCGCGAGCAATGGGGCTGGAAGCATCCGGAGGGAACGCTGATCCTCACCACCCTCGCGACACTGGGCGTAGCGGTGTGGCTAGCTTCGAGCGGCGAAAAGCCAGGCGCCGCGCCGGCGGCGGAGGGCGAATAGGTTCCGATGAGCCTGGACAAGATTCTGTTCTGCTTCTTTGCCGCTCTGGCAGTCGGCTCGGCCGTTCTGATGGTTACGCGGCGCAATATCGTCCACAGCGCGGTCTTCCTGATCACCACGCTGCTCGCCACCGCCGGCATTTTCCTGCAGCTTGGTGCGGAGTTTCTGTTTGTCGTGCAAGTGATTCTCTACGTCGGCGGAATCATGGTCTTATTCGTATTTGTGATCATGCTCGTGAATCTGGATGTTTCGTTGCGGATACCCCAGTTCAACCGGCAGAGGTGGATTGCGGGAGTGCTCGCGCTGGTGTTAGGCGCGCAAGTGTTCCTGGCGCTGTGGACGGGCCGCGGCTTGCTGAGTCTGCCGCCAAAGCGGCTGGCGGAGCTGTCGCCGCGCAACACCGAAGCAGTCGGCCAGGCGCTCTTCTCCACGTACGTGCTGCCGCTGGAGATCGCTTCGGTGCTGCTGCTGGTGGCGATGATCGGGGCCGTGGTGATGGCCAAGCGGAGGGTGTGATGGCAGCGAGCACGATCGCGCCGGACTACTATTTGCTGCTCAGCCTGGCGCTCTTCACCATCGGCGTGATCGGCGTGCTGACGCGCCGCAATGTCATCGTGGTCCTCATGTCTATCGAGCTGATCTTGAACGCGGTCAACATCAACCTCGTAGCCTTCTCGCGCTACTGGGGCTCGGTGGACGGCCAAGTGTTCGCCATTTTCGTGATTACAGACGCTGCCGCCGAAGCGGCTGTCGGCCTCGGCATCATTCTCGCGTTCTTCCGCAACCGGGAAACCGTGCTCGCCGACGAAATGGACATGCTGAAATGGTGAAGGGCGACTGATGAACGCAGCGCTGCCTTTTTTTCTCGATCACATCTGGCTGATACCCCTGTTTCCACTGGCGACGGCGGCGGCGATGCTCTTTTTCGGCCGGCGGCTGAGGAACGACGCAGTCAGCGGCCTGTGCGTTGGCAGCGTGTTCCTGTCGTTCATTTTTTCTGCCGGGGCGTTTCTGCAACTGCTGGCTATGCGCGCTGACGAGCGCATCGTTTCGAAGGTTCTGTTCGATTGGCTTCCTGCCATTCCCTACCACACGCTCGACGGCCGCCTCACCAATTTCGTGGCCGACTGGGGATTCCAGCTGGACCCGCTTTCCGCCGTGATGATCCTCGTCGTTACCGGCGTCGGCTTGCTGATTCACATCTACTCGACCGGCTACATGGCGCACGAGGGCGGCTACTACCGTTTCTTCGGCTACTTGAACCTTTTCATGTTCTCGATGTTGATGCTCGTGCTGGCGAACAACCTGTTGCTTCTATTCGTCGGCTGGGAAGGCGTGGGAACGTGCAGCTATCTCCTGATCGGCTTTTATTTTCATAAGAGGTCAGCCTCAGACGCGGGGAAGAAGGCCTTCATTGTCAACCGCATCGGCGACGCGGGCTTCCTCCTGGGCATCTTTATGACCTCCGCGCTGCTGGGCACGATTCGATTCAGCGACATTGGCCCGGCGCTCGCCGCCGGGCATTTTGCGCTCGGCGATCCGCGCATCACCGCGATGGCGTTGCTGTTTTTTGTGGGCGCGACGGGAAAATCGGCGCAGATTCCGCTTTATGTCTGGCTGCCCGACGCCATGGAAGGTCCTACGCCGGTCAGCGCTTTGATCCACGCCGCGACGATGGTCACCGCCGGCGTGTATATGGTCGCGCGCACTAACGCCATCTACCAGCTCTCGCCTTCGGCCATGGCCGTCGTCGCAGGGATTGGCGGCGTAACCGCGATCTTCGCTGCGTCCCTGGGCGTCGCGCAAAACGACATCAAGAAGGTTCTCGCTTACTCCACCATCTCGCAGCTCGGCTACATGTTTCTTGCCTGCGGAGTGGGTGCGTTCGCGGCCGGAATCTTCCATCTGATGACCCACGCGTTTTTCAAGGGCTTGCTCTTCCTTGCCGCCGGCAGCGTGATCCACGCGCTCTCCGGCGAGCAGGACATGCAGAAAATGGGCGCGCTCGCGGGCAAGATTCGAAGAACGTGGCTCACCATGGGGGCCGCAACGCTGGCGATTGCCGGTGTGCCTCCCCTAGCCGGTTTCTTCAGCAAAGACGAAATCCTTGGCCGCGCGTTTGCATACAGCCGTGTTCTGTGGTTGGTCGGCTGGATCACCGCGGGAATGACCGCCTTCTACATGTTCCGCCTGTTTTTCCTCACGTTCCACGGGCAGTCGCGCGTGGATCACGAAGCCGAGCACCACATCCACGAATCGCCCAACTCGATGCTCGTCCCGCTCATGATTCTCGCCGTCCTTTCGGTGATCGGCGGTTGGATCGGCATCGGCGGGCGCTTTGAACACTTCCTCGATCCCGTGGTGGCGCGAGCCGCGGGCCGGGCGGAACTCGCAGCGCCGGCGGAGGCGGCCGCTTCTGAAACGGTCCTGATGCTCGCCTCCGTTGCCATCGGTCTCGCGGGGATCGGCCTCGCGTGGTTCCTATACATCAAGCGCACGGACCTGCCGGAGAAGATGGCCGCGAGCTTCGGCGCCGCGTATCGCGCGGTCTATCACAAATACTATGTGGACGAGATCTACGACGCGATGTTCGTGAATCGCGCGAAGGATTTGGGCCTCGCGCTGGGGTCGTTCGACGAGAACATTGTGGACGGCCTGGGCGTTAACGGCGCCGGGTGGCTGACGCGCGTGACCTCACGGCTTTCCATTTGGTGGGACACCTGGATTGTGGACGGCTCGGTTCGCCTCGGTGCGACCCTGGTATGGCTGCTGAATCTTCCGGCGCGGCTGATTCAAGTGGGTCTGGTGCAGGCTTATATGCTGTTCATCGTCCTGGGGCTGATTGGTTTCCTGGCGTACTACTTTCATCTGATGCATGCAGTGGCGAGGTAGCGATTCGCTGGTCATCCCGAGGACTCGCCGCGGCGAGGCCGAAGGATCTCAGCTTTGAGCGCTCGGCAAAGCGCAGCGAATAGAAGGCGAGGAAGCGGATGGGTTTCTACGGTAGTCACATCTTGAGCGTCATTCTGTTCACGCCGGTGGTTGGCGCAATTCTCATGCTGTTCATTCCCCGCGAGCGCGCCGACCTGCATCGCTGGATGGGGAATATCTTCGGGTTCCTGGGCCTTATCGTCTCGCTGCCGCTCATCTCGCGGTTCGAGGCGCACAGCACGCAACAGTTTCAGTTTATCGAGGACCTTTCTTGGATTCCTTCCTTCGGCGGGCTTGCCGGCGCCGGGGCGCGCTACACGCTTGGCATCGATGGCCTGAGTTTCCTGATGGTGCTGCTCACCACTGTGCTGGGTGCGATTTCCATCCTTTCGTCGTGGTCCGCGATTCAGAAGCGTGAAAAGGAGTATTACATCCTCTTTCTTCTGCTTCAGACGGGCATGCTCGGCGTGTTCATGTCGCTCGATTTCGTTCTCTTCTACGTTTTCTGGGAAGTGATGCTCGTTCCGATGTACTTCTTGATTGGTGTGTGGGGTAGCGAGCGGCGCCTCTACGCGGCCATCAAGTTCTTCCTTTACACGCTGGCGGGTTCGGTGCTGATGCTGCTTGCCATCCTGGCCATCTATTTCAACGCGCACACGTTCAGCATCAAGGCCATCCTCGAATCGCCCGCTCCTCTTTTCTCATTCCAGCTGCAGAGATGGCTGTTTTGGGGCTTCTTTTTCGCCTTTGCGATCAAGGTCCCGATGTTTCCCTTTCACACCTGGCTGCCCGACGCGCACACCGAAGCGCCCACGGCCGGCTCCGTCATCCTGGCCGGAGTGCTGCTGAAGATGGGGACATACGGCTTTCTGCGTTTCTCCGTTCCGATGTTCCCGGACGCGACGCTACGCTACCGCGGGATCATGATTGCACTCTCGCTGATTGCCATCGTCTATGGCGCGCTTGTGTGCATGATGCAGAAAGACATGAAAAAGCTCATTGCCTACTCGTCGGTTAGCCACCTGGGCTTTTGCACGCTCGGCATCTTCGCCCTCACGCCGCTTGGCTTGCAGGGCAGCATCCTGCAGCAAATCAACCACGGCATCTCCACCGGTGCGCTGTTTTTGATCGTCGGCGCGCTCTATGAGCGCCGCCACACGCGTTTGATTTCCGAGTTCGGCGGCCTCTCGACTCCCATGCCCAACTTCGCCGCCGTCTATTTGATTATCACGCTCAGCTCGCTGGGCATGCCGCTGCTCAACGGCTTCATCGGCGAATTCGCGATTCTGCGCGGCGCTTTCGAAGTTCGCTGGCAATGGGCTGCTTGGGGCGTCCTCGGTGTGGTTCTCGGCGCCGCGTATCTGCTGTGGCTCTATCAGCGCGTGATGTTTGGCAGCGTCACGAACCAGGCGAACGAGCTCCTGCCGGACCTCAACTTGCGCGAGTACGCCACGCTCGTCCCGCTCATAGTTTTCGCCTTCTGGATCGGCATTTATCCCAGGCCGTTCTTCGACGCCGTGAGCGCACCCGTCGAGAGGATCGTGCAGCGCTTCAATCCCGCCTACTACGCGGCGCCGCCGGTGTCCGCCCTCGCTTCTCCCGCCGCTCCGCCGGCGGAGGTCAAATAAATGGACCAAGTGTCGGCCATCCTCCCCGAGGTGATGCTGGCCTTTTTTGGGCTGGCCGTCCTAGGGACCGATCTGCTCCTCACCGCCGACGAGAAGTCCTGGAACTCGCTCACCGCGATGCTGGGAGTACTGATGAGCGGCGCGGCGCTCTGGCAATGGCGCCACGAAGCTTCGTCGTTCATCCGCCCGTTCGAGAGTTCGATCGTCATCGACCCGTTCTTCATCTTCTTCGGGCTCCTGTTCCTGGCTTCCACGGCTCTCGTCATTCTGCTCTCCGTACGTTACATGGAAATCGAGCAGGAGCAGCACGGCGAATACTACGCGCTCATGCTTTTCGCCACAGTGGGCATGATGTTCCTGGCGTGCGGCTACGATCTCGTCGTGTTGTTCGTGGGGCTGGAAACCATGGCGCTGAGTTTCTATGTACTCAGCGGTTTCCTGCGGGGCAACCGGCGCTCCAACGAAGGCGCCATGAAGTACGTCCTGATGGGCGCGTTCAGCTCCGGCATCCTCGCCTACGGTTTCTCGATTCTCTACGGCATCGCGGGTTCGACGAATCTCGGCGTGATCGCGGCGCAAGTCGCGGCCCGCAACAGCAAGCCGGGCGGCGACCTGCTAACCTTTCTCGCCCTTGCCACTGTGGCGGCGGGAGTCTTCTTCAAAATTGCCGCCGTCCCGTTCCACCAGTGGGCGCCGGACGTGTACGAAGGCGCGCCGACCAGCATCACCGCGTACATCAGCGTGGCCTCCAAAGCCGCGAGCTTTGCGCTTCTGCTGCGGCTGTTTTTCACCGTCTTCTGGCCGGTGAATGTGGACTGGAGCGGGATCGTTGCTACGGTCGCCGTGCTTTCGCTCACCATCGGCGCTCTTGCCGCTCTGCCGCAGCACAACATCAAGCGCCTGCTGGCGTATTCCTCGATCGCGCAGGTGGGCTACATCCTGCTCGGCGTGGTGGCTACGGTGAACAAGAACGGCTCGCTCAACCAGCGCGGCTTGCAGGCTGCCGCTTTCTATCTTCTCGCATACGCGTTCTTCAACACCGGCGCCTTTGCCATCGTCATCGTTCTGCGGCGCAAAGGCATGATCGGCGACGACATCGACGACATGAACGGACTGATCCAGCGCAATCCTACGGCGGCGATCCTGATGCTGATTTTTCTGCTCTCGCTTGCAGGGATTCCACCGACGGCCGGGTTCGTCGCGAAGCTGCTGGTCTTCTGGGCGCTCATCGAGACGGGCCATCCGCTCCTCGCCATCATCTCGGTCGCCTACATTCTTCCGGCGGTGTACTACTATTTCCGGATTGTTGCGGCGATGTGGGTGCGCGAGTCCACCGACGCGGTAAGGCCCGTGATTTCGCCGGCGCAGATGTTCGCCCTCGCCGCCATGCTGGTGGTCACGCTCGCCGCCGGAATCTTCCCCGAGCAGTTCCTGCGCTTCGCCAGCTACTCGATCCTGATTCCGTTCGGCCGCTGAAGCGGAGCCTGTATGACCTCGTCCTCTCCCGCGTCGCCCCAAGGCCCGGCTGGATTGCTCCGGCAACTGGCGCTGGCGTTGGAGTTGCCGTTCATCATGATCGGCGGCGTGCTGATTGGCGGCGGGCTCGGCTACCTGGCGGATCGTGCAATGCGCACTGCTCCGGCGGTGACCCTGATCGGCGGTCTTCTGGGGTTCGCAGCCGGCATGTGGGATATTCTTCGGCGGCTCTTGCGGCAGGAAAACAAGGGGAAGAGCAATGGCGGCGGATGAGCAATTCTATGAGGCTGCCGAGCGTCGCATCGAATATCTCACCATCGGGATGGGAGCCGCTGGAGCCGTTGTCGCGGGAGTTTTCTGGGGCCCGCGTGCCGGCGCGTGGTTTGCCGTGGGCGCCGCGCTTTCTTGGCTCAATTTTCGCTGGATGAAACAGGGGATCGGGGCCTTGGCGCGCCTTTCTGCCGCGCAGGAAGGTGCGGAAAAAGTCCGCGTGCCGCGAAAGGTCTATGTGAAGTTCGTGGGGCGCTATCTTTTGCTGATCGTAGTTGCGTATGTTATCCTGCGAGGCTTCGAATTCGCCATGCTGAGCCTGCTGGCGGGTCTTTTTGTCGTTGCGGCGGCAGTGCTCGCAGAAATGATCGGGCAACTGTTGCGCAGCGGCGCGGCTTCGCGTTCGGACTCCTGAGGGGAACGGATGGAGCATCCCATCTGGGTGACGCTGATCGTCAATCGGCTGCTTGGCAAGCTCGCCCTAAGTGTTCTCGCCGCGCTTCACATGCAGGCGGCGAATCCCGAGTACCCTATCCCGAACCATGTCTCCATGGAGATTCTCGTTTTCCTGCTTTCCGCGGTCTTCTTCCTGTGGCTGAAGGCTCGCCTGTCGGTGGATCGTCCCGGCGCAACGCAACAGTGCATGGAAATGCTGCTCACGAACCCGATGGATGTGGGCGTTCAGGATTTGCTCAAAGAGAGCGTCGGCCATGGTTGGGAAAGGTACGTCGCCATGCTCGGTAGCATCGGCATCTGGGTGCTTTTCTGCAACCTCATCAGTTTGGTTCCTTCCCTCGATTCTCCGACCGCCGTCGTGAGCGTTCCGCTGGGCTGCGCCATCGTCGTCTTCCTGTATTACAACTGGACCGGCATCGCGAAGCACAACCCGCTGGGCCACGCCAAGCATTTTCTGGGGCCGGTTCCGCTGATGGCGCCGCTCATGCTGCCCATTGAGTTGATCAGCCACTCCGCGCGTCTGCTCTCGCTCACCGTGCGCTTGTGGGTGAACATGCTGGTCAGCGAACTTCTGTACGGCATTTTCCTCGGCCTGCTCCTGGAGCTTTACCTGTTTCTGGCGAAGATCAACGTGGCCTTGCAAACCATGTTTCTTTTGCCGCTAATTTTGCCCGTCGTCTTTATCGCATTGCATATCTTTGTGGCCGTGCTTCAGGCATTCGTGTTCACGATTCTGCCTGTGATCTACGTCTCGGGCGCTGTCGCGGAAGAGCACTAATACCGGCATGATCGCCGCTCCAGCGTGAGCCCGGCTGCACGAGGGATGTCCGGGGACCACCTCCTGGCGGCAACTTCATAACGAGGAGAAAACGATGAGAAAGTACGCGTGGTTCCTGCTGGCGGCTATCACCGTCAGCTTGTTCGCTCCGGCTGCGTTCGCCCAAGGATCTGCGGCGGAAGGCGGCGGAATGGGTTCGGCGAACTGGATCGCCATCACCGCCGGCTTCAGCATGGCCATCGCCTCGGCCGGTTGTGGCTACGCCCAGGCAAAGGCCACAGCGGCAGCGTGCGAGGGCATGGCGCGAAATCCTGGCGCAACCGCCGCAATTCGATTTGCTTTGATTCTCGCGCTCGTGCTGATCGAATCGATGGCGCTCTACACCTTCGCCACGATGTTTATTCGCGTTAAGTAGGCCCGCGGCAGACTCAGGCCCGGAGGCTCTTGGTGTCGCAGCCTCCGGGCTTTTTCTTTTCGCGGTGTGCTACCGCAGGGGCAGGGAATCCGCCGCGGCTTTCGCAAAGGCCAGCACGCGCGAAGGGAACAAACCAAGATAGATCGTGCCGGCGGCAGCGCAGGCGAGCGCGGTCGTGAGCGACGGCGCCACGGCCGTAGGCGTGTAATCCTTCGACGGCTCCCAGAAATACATGGCCACAATCACGCGCAAGTAGTAGTAAGCCCCCACGACGCTATTGAGCGCCGCAATCACTACCAGCCACACGATGCGTGAGTCGAGCGCTGCCTGAAACGCGAAGAACTTCCCGAGGAAGCCGCCCGTGGCGGGCAAACCCAGCAGGGAAAGAAGAAATAAACTGAAACACGCGGCCAGCACCGGCTGTTTCGCGCCCAGCCCGGCGTAGTCCTTGATGTCGAGCCGCTTTTCGCCTCGCTGCCCAAGGTGCGCCAGCACCAGGAACGCGCCTGCCTTCATCAGCGCGTACGCCGCTAGATAGAACAGCACCGCGGCGATTCCGATCGCCGTCGATGCCGTGAACGCAACGAGAATGTACCCCGCGTGCGCTATCGAAGAGTACGCCAGCATGCGCTTCACATTCGTTTGCACCACCGCCGCGAAGTTGCCGATGCACATCGTGAGCGCTGCGGAAACCCACACAGCCCAGAACCACAAGCTTCCGGCCGTGCCGAACGAAACATCGAAGATCCGCAGCATCAGCGCGAAGGTGGCCGCCTTCGGCGCCGACGCCAGCAGGGCGGTCACCGGCGTGGGCGCGCCTTCATACACGTCCGGCGCGTAAATCTGGAACGGCGCGGCTACCACCTTGAAGCCCAGCCCGACGAAAATCAGCCCGAGCCCAAGAATCGCAAGCTCCTGCGCCGGTTGCCTTGCCAGCGCATCTTGAATGAGGTCGATGCGCGTTGTGCCGGTGGCGCCATAGATCATCGCGATGCCGTAGAGAAAAAACGCCGTGGCGAACGACCCGAGGATGAAGTATTTCAGCGAGGCTTCGCTTGACTTCATCGCGCGGCGGCGGAAGCCGGCAAGGATGTAACTCGAAATCGAGCTCATTTCCAGCCCGATGAACGCGGTGATCAATTCGTTTGCGCCCGCCAGGATTCCCATTCCCGCGGTGGCAAACAGTACCAGGGCGTAATACTCGCCCCGCTGGATGCCCTCGTTCTCCAGGTAAGTGAGCGACCCGAGAATCGCCAGCGCCGCGGCGCCGATCACCACCACGTGGACGAAAATGCTGAAAGCGTCGGCGCGAATCAGGGCGGAATACGCCAGGCCGGGGTCGTACGCCATGACGCGCACGACAGAAAGCGCGAGAAGCGCGCCTGCAAACGCCAGCCAGCCGAGCCGCTTCTGCTTCGCAGCGCCGACGAACGGATCGATCACCATTACCAGAATTCCGAAGGCGCACAGGACGATCTCCGGCGCGAGCCGGTGCAGATTCCCGGCTTGCTCGGCGGGAAACTGCATCATGGCTGCACCCGCCGGTCTGCGACGCTCGTAAGTGTGACGCGCTGGGGCGCGGGTATCGACCGCCGCGCATTCTCAGGGAGATTGATCTGCCGCAGCAGGTTGTCCGTGGAAGGCTCCATGCGCCGCGTGAAAAAGGGAGAAGCTACGCCCATCAACAGAATCGTTGCTGCGACGGTGGCGAGAATCAGCCGCTCGCGCCCCGATGCGTCCGGGAGCGCACGGTTTTTCTCGATACTCACTTCGCCCAGCGCCACGCGCTGATACGCCCACAGCAAATAGATTGCAGAAAGCACTGCGCCGCTCGAAGCCCACGCCGCCCAGGCATGGTGATTCTGAAAGACGCCGATGAGAATCAGGAATTCTCCGATGAACCCGTTCAGCAGCGGCAGAGCCAGCGATGACAGGCAGATGAAAAGAAAAAACGACATCAGCACCGGCATCGGCGTGGCCAGCCCGCCGAACTCTTTGATCTCGTGCGTGTGCCTTCGGTCGTACAGCATTCCCACGGCGAGAAACAGCCCACCGGTCGAGATTCCGTGGTTCAGCATCTGGTAGATCGCGCCCTGAATCGCAATCGATTCGAAAGCGAAGATTCCCAGGACCACAAAGCCCAGGTGGCTCACCGAAGTGTAGGCGACCAGGCGCTTCAGGTCCGGCTGCACCGCCGCTACCAGCGCGCCATACACGATGCCCACGATGGCCAGGGCGCCGATGTAGGGCGCCGCGCGGTGGGCCGCATCGGGAAACAGCGGAAGACAGAACCGCAAAATGCCGTAGGTGCCGAGCTTCAGCATCACTCCGGCCAGGATCACCGACCCGGCCGTGGGCGCTTCCGTATGCGCGTCCGGCAGCCACGTGTGCAGGGGGAAGAGCGGCACCTTGATCGCAAAAGCAAGGAAAAACGCGCCGAAAAGCAGCATCTCCGTCCGCGGCGCGAGAGGTAGCTTCATTTGCAGTGTTAGCTGAACCGCCGGGAGATCAAACGTGCCGGCGACGTTATAGAGCCAGAGAATCGCGGCCAGCATCAGGATGGAGCCGAACATCGTGTACAGAATGAATTTCACCGCCGCGTAAATCCGGCGCTCATGGCCCCAGATGCCCACCAAGAAATACATGGGGATCAGCGTCAGCTCCCAGAACACGAAGAACAGAAAGAGGTCGAGCGAGACGAACACGCCGATCATCGCCGTCTCGATCACCAGGATCGCTACGAAGAACCCCGTCACCTTTTCGCGAATCGAATTCCACGAGCACAGAATGGCGAGTGGCGTGAGGAAAGTCGTCAGCAGGACGAGAAACAGGCTGATGCCGTCGATGCCCACATGATAGTGGATCGCCTGGGCGATCCAGCCGTGGTTCTCGACGAATTGGTAGCCGGGTTCATCCGCTGCGAATTGGGGCGTCAGGAAGAGCGAGATGGCAAACTCGGCAAGTGAAACCGTGAGCGCGATGCGCCGAATCCAGGCGTGGTCGTCCGAGCGCAGGAACAAAAGCGCGGGCACGCCCAGCAAGGGCAGGAACGTTACGACCGTGAGCAACATGGATTGCGTCGGCACGCTAGCGCGCCCTCCAGAGACCGAGCAGCAGGGCACAGAATCCCACCGCGCCCAGGACGACCCACGTGGCGTAACTCCGCGCGTTGCCCGATTGCAGTTCGCGCAATTGCCCGCCCGCGCCGCGCGCGGCCGCCGCCGCGCCGTTGACGGCTCCGTCGATCACGCCTTCGTCCACCGCGTGCCAGAGCACGTTGGTCGAAATCCAAAGCAGCGGGCGGACCACCAGCGCGATGTAAATCTCGTCTGCGTAGTACTTGTTGAGCAGCAGCGTGTAGGGAGCGCTCAAAGACTTAGCCAGCCGTTTCGGTGTTAAGGGTCGGCGAATGTAGAACCACCACGCGGCCAGCAATCCAAGCACTCCGACGATCACCGGAGGTCCTGTGACGCCGTGCACGAGTTCCGTGGCCGTGCTTGATTCGGCTCCGGCTTCTGCACTGGCCTCGGGTGGCTCCTCCGTTGCGGTTGGCTGCGGTGCGTGCGCACTGAATACCGGGTGCAGAAAGGCTTCGAAATAATCCGGTCCGCGGAGCAAACGGGGCGCCGCGAACCATCCGCCGAATATGGAAAAGAACGCAAGGACCATAAGGGGAATCGTCATTTTCCGCGGGGATTCATGGACATGCACTTGGTGCTCGTCGAAACGCGGCTTGCCGAAAAATGTCAGAAATAGAAGGCGGAACATGTAAAAGGACGTTAGCGCGGCGCCCGCGAGGCCCAGCCCCCAAAGCCAAAGATTCGCGTGCGCTCCAACGGTCGCTGCTTGCAGAATCGCGTCCTTGCTGAAGAATCCTGCGAAGCCCGGAATACCTGCGATCGCCAGCGTAGCGATCAGCATCGTCCAGTAGGTTATCGGGATCTTCTTGCGCAGGCCGCCCATTTTGCGCATGTCCTGTTCACCGCCCAGGGCGTGAATCACGCTGCCGGCCGCGAGGAAGAGGAGCCCCTTGAAAAATGCGTGAGTCATCAAGTGGAAGATGCCCGCCGCGTAAGCGCCGACTCCGCAGGCGAGAAACATGTAGCCGAGTTGCGAGACCGTCGAATAGGCGAGGACCTTCTTGATGTCGGTTTGGACCAAACCGATGGTGGCTGAATAGAACGCGGTCAGAGTGCCTACCGCCGCGACTGCAAGCATTGCCAGCGGTGCGCGCGAGAATAGCGGGTTCATGCGCGCAACCATGTACACGCCCGCCGTGACCATGGTTGCCGCGTGAATCAGCGCGCTCACCGGTGTGGGGCCTTCCATCGCATCCGGCAGCCAGACGTAAATCGGCAGCTGCGCGGACTTGCCGATAGCGCCGGCGAAAAGGAGCAAGCAAATCGTGGTGAGCACGCCAACAGCGGGCGGGTCGTGCGCGACGGACTCGAAAACGGCCCTGAAATCGACCGACTTGAACGTCCAGAAAAGCAGCAGGATGCCGACCGTAAAACCCACGTCGCCGATGCGCGTGACGATGAACGCTTTCTTTCCAGCATCGGCAGCCGATTTTTTCAGGAACCAAAACCCGATTAGCAAATAGCTGCACAGTCCCACGCCCTCCCAGCCCACGAACATCACCACCACGTTCGCGGCCAGCACCAGCGTCAGCATGAAAAACATGAACAAATTGAGATAAGCGAAAAAGCGGTAGTAGCCGCCTTCGTGCGCCATGTAGCCCGTCGAATAGATGTGAATGAGCATACCCACGAAGGAAACTGTGAGGAGCATCACCACCGACAGCTGGTCCACCTGCAGCGCAAAGTCCACGCGGAACGCGCCCGCGGTCATCCACGGGAAATAGTTGTTCGCGTAGGGGACCTGGCCGGGCGCGAGCTGCCAGAATTCACGAACAACTTCAGCCACGGCTGCAAACGTGAGTGAGACGGCGCCGACAGCGACTGAATTCACCGCAGATTGCGGCCAACGCTTGCCGAAAAGGCCGTTGATCGCGGCGCCCGCCAGGGGCAGCGCGAGAATGATCCAAAGATGGTCGAGAAGAAGCATCGGTCAGAGTTTGAGCAAGTTCACGCGCTCGACATTGAGCGACTGGCGGTTTTGCACGATGGTGATCACGATCGCGAGTCCCACGGCGGCTTCCGCCGCTGCCACGACAATCACGAAAAAGACGAACACCAGCGCGTCGAGCTGATTGTAAGCGCGCGCAAACGCCACGAACGCCAGGTTCACCGCGTTGAGCATCAGCTCGATGGCCATGAAAATGGTGATGATGTTGCGTTTGAATACGAAGGCCACAACGCCCAGGCCGAACAACACCGCGCTCAGCACCAGATAGTACGAAATGGGAACGACCGTCATTCTTCCCTCTTGGCCAGGACCAGCGCTCCGAGAATCGCAATCAGGATCAAGATCGACGTAGCTTCAAACGGGAGCAGGTACGTTCGGAAAAGCTGCTCGGAAAGCTCGCGCGTCGAAACGGCAGCGCTTGCGGGCGCTGCGGCGCCCGCCGAACCTGCGATTGTCGATCGGGCCATCCAGTAGGCCAGCGCCAGCACGAGGATGAGTCCGAGGGGCACGCCTGCGTACTTGGCGAGTTTGCTCCAATCGGTGCGTTCTTCTTCGCCCGCATTCAGCAGCATGATGACGAATACGAAAAGCACCATGATCGCGCCGGCGTACACGATGATTTGCACGGCGGCGATGAACTCCGCGCCCAGCAGCAGGTACAGCACCGCCAGCGAAATCATCACCAGGATTAGCGAAAGGGCGCTGTGAATCGGCTCGCGCGCCACAATCAGCAGCAGCGCGCCCAGCACCGCAACAGCCGCGAAGGCGAAGAACAGGAAGACGGAAAGCGTCATCCGCGCTTCCCCAGCAGGAGGATCAGCAGGGAGGTCACCAGCAGGTTGACCAGCGACACGGGAAGCAGGAGCTTCCAGCCGAACGACATCAGCTGGTCGTAGCGGAAGCGTGGAAGCGTGGCGCGCGTCCACACGTAGAAAAACAGCAGTAAGCCGACTTTGAGCAAGAACCAGAAGGGTCCCTGGATCACGGCCATCACCGCCGACTGCAGGCAAAACAGCCCGAGGCCGAGCGCCAGCGCCGTGACTACCGCTAGTTGCATCCGCGCGATTCCGCGCATGTGTACGGCCGTGTCGTACCCGAGATAGGCGCCCAATCCCATCAGCGCGGCCGCGGGCAAGTATTGCAGAAGCGTCCAGCGATCCGGAAACGGCGAGAGCCAGCCGCCGAGGAAAAGAATCGTCGCCAGGCACGACACCGTGATCATGTTCGCGTATTCGGCCATGAAAAACATGGCGAACTTGAAGCTCGAGTACTCGGTGTGGAATCCCGCCACGAGCTCCGTCTCCGCTTCGGGCAGATCAAAGGGAACGCGGTTCGTCTCGGCGATGGCGGCGGTGAAGTAGCACAGGAAGCCGACGATTTGCGGCACGACGTTCCAGCGGGGAAGGGAGTGCCAGTAATAACCTCGCTGGCCCTGGATGATCTCGTTGAAATTCAGCGTTCCGGCGAGCAGCAGAACGCCGACCACGGAAAGCGTAAGCGAAACTTCGTAGCTGATCATCTGCGCCGAGCTGCGCAGGCTGCCCAGCAGCGGATACTTGCTGTTCGACGACCACCCGGCCAGCGCCACGCCGTACACGCCCATCGAAGTGATGGCGAAGAGGAACAGAAGGCTGATGTCGAGGTTCGCAACGACGAGCTGTGTAGGCTGGCCGAAGATCGAGATCGTAGCGGGCCCAAAAGGAATCAGTGCGAGCGTTGTGAGCGCGAGAGACAGCGCCAGAAACGGCGCCAGAACGTAAACCAGGCGGTCCGAAGCCGGCGGAATGACGTCTTCCTTGAACAAGAATTTGATGCCGTCGGCGAGCGGCTGCAACAGGCCGTGCGCGCCAACGTAGTAGGGGCCCCAGCGCGACTGCATGTGCGCAATCACCTTGCGCTCAAACCAGCTGAGGTACGCCAGCGCCGTCATCACCACGAACATCAGGACGGCAATCTTGACTAGCGATACCACCAGGACTGGATGGCGGGCGATGAAGTCCACGGTGTTTCCTTGGCCTCGTTGGTGGAGTTGAGTTTGGAACAATAACGGCCCAGAGTCCCGCTTGTAAACAGATAGTCCTCGGAGGAGAAAACGGCTCCGGCAGGCGCGTCGTACGATGGCTCGACGGCTTTGCAACTGGCGGAAGACATTTCAGCCCCGCCCGCCAGCAAACTGGCCGGCGAGATATCGTAGCCCGCCACGTTCTGGCGAATCTCGTCGAACGCCGCCTCAGGCGTGCGCAGCCGGATGGGCGCGCCGAGGCCGAGCGTTCCGAGCCGGTGCGCAACTATGCGAAGTAGGTCAAAGTCGCTGCGGGCGCCTTGCGGGTCAATCGCGCGATGCGTCATCTGCACTTCGCCGGCAGTGTTCGTCAGCGTGCCGTCCTTCTCGTAGGCGCCAGCGGCCGGCAGAACGATATCCGCGCGCTGAGCGGTTTCCGTGAGGAACATGTCGTGCACGACAAGCAAGTCGAGCCCGGCGATGCGATCCGCCTGGGCGAGCCCGAAGGTCTTGACGGGATTCGCGCCCACAACGTAGAGGGCTTTCACTTCTCCAGCCGCGGCCGCTTCCATCATGGCGCGCGCCGTCAGGCCGGGCTTCTCGGAAATGTCGCCGCCCCAGAGTTTCGAAAAACGGGAGCGCTCGCCCGCGTCGCACAGTGGAGCGTAGCCCGGCAGGCGATCTGGCAGGATTCCCATGTCGGCAGCGCCTCGCGAATTGGCGTAGTCGCCGAGGGCCATCACGCGAATTCGGCCGGGAAGCTTCGAGCCGAGAGCGACGACATCGCGCACCGCCGGGCCCTGAATTCCCGCGCCAAAGAGGATCACGAGATCGCGTTCCTTTTCGAGCGCAGCCTTCAAGTTCGCGAGCGAAGCCATCACCGCCGTATCGAATTGACCCTCGTTTCGAGCGAGCCAGCGCGCAGCCTCTCGCTCCGCGTTCTCCGCCACTTCGACGACATGGACGGCTTTACGGTGAATCTTGCTCGGGCGGCTGTTGATGACGTAAAGGCGCGCATCGTGGTGGCGCACGCCCGTGCGAATCTGCCAGGCCACCAGCGGGTTTTGCTGTGTCGGGTCGTTGCCGATCAACAGTACGGCGCTGGTGTTGTAAACATCCGCCGTCGTGGCCATCGCGCCCTTGGCGTTCGGCCCTAGCGCTGCGGCGAGGCCCGCATAGTCGGCGGTGCGGTGGTGGTCGATATTGTTCGTCCCCAGGGTGACGCGCGCAAACCGGTTCAGCAGGTAGTTTTCCTCATTGGTGGTGTGATTTGAGCCGACCACGCCGATAGCCGGCGAGCCATGGTTGTCGCGAACCTGCTTCAGGCGGCGCGCGATTTCTTCGAGCGCGTCCTCCCAGCTTGCGGGCTCCAGCTTCCCGTTGCGGCGCACCAGCGGCTGGCGAAGGCGCTCGGCATGGTTCGTGAAGTCGAATCCGAAGCGCCCCTTGGCGCACAGGAATTCGCCGTTGATTCCGGAATGATCGCGGTTGTTGGCGCGCAGAATCTCGTTGTTGCGCACGCTCAGCGTCGTCTTGCATCCGTTGGAGCAATGCGCGCAAGGATTTCCCACGTAGGTCATTTCCCACGGCCGCGTGTTGTAACGGTACGTCCCGCTGGTTAACGCGCCGACCGGGCAAATATCGATGCACATGCCGCACTCTTCGCAAGCCAGCCGGCCGGGCTCGTTCGGCAGAATTACGGAATGCACGCCGCGTGCGCCCACGCCGAGCGCTTTCACGTCCATGCCTTCATCGCACACACGCACGCAGCGGAAGCACAAAATGCAGCGCGGGGCGTCGTAATAGACCAGCGGCGACCACTTCTCCTCGGGGTAGTGCAATTTCTCTTCGCTGAAGCGGCTATGGTCCAGGCCGTAGCGAAACGTCATGTCCTGCAATTCGCATTCCCCGCCCTTATCGCAAACCGGGCAATCGAGCGGATGATTCGAGAGCAGGAATTCGAGCATGTCCTTGCGCGCCTTGTGCACCTGCTCGGTGCTGGTCCGAACGACCATGCCCTCCACGGCCACCAGGGTGCAGGCGGTCTGCAGTTTCGGCGCTTTCTCGACTTCGACAAGACACATGCGGCACGCGGCCTGCAGCGAAAGGCCCGGGTAATAGCAGAACGAAGGCACCTCGATGCCCTGGCGTTTGGCGGCTTCGATAACCAGGGTGCCGGCGGGTGTTGTCACCTTCTGTCCGTCGAGCGTGAACGTGATTTGCTTTTGGTCCGCCATGCGCGTCGTGGTCCTAATAGGCTCCCACCGTCTCGGCCCGCTTGTAGGCGCACTTGCCTTTGAGATGATCCTCGAATTCGTGGCGCCATTTCTTCGCGATGCTAATCGTCGGCAGGGCCGCCGCGTCACCGAGCGGACAGAACGTGCGGCCCAGCATGTTTTTCGAGAGCTCGTCGATCAGTGGAATGTCTTCCGCGCGCCCGCCGCCGTCGTGGAAGCGGTCGAGCATCTTGCGCAGCCACGTGGTGCCTTCGCGACACGGGATGCACCAGCCGCAGGATTCGTGCGCGTAGAAGTGCATGATGCGCCGCGCCACGTCCACCATGCAGGTGTCTTCGTCAATCACCACGGTGCCGCCCGAGCCGAGCATGGATCCCGCTTTGGCCACGGAATCGAAGTCGAGCGCGATGTCGATTTCGTCGGCTTTGAGCAGCGGGCACGAACTGCCGCCGGGAATGACCGCCTTGAGTTTCTTGCTGTCCTTTACCCCGCCCGCGACATCCTCGATCATGCGCTTCAGGTTGAAGCCCAGCGGCAGCTCGTAAATCCCCGGGCGATTGACGTGGCCGGAAATCGAATAAAGGCGCGTGCCGCCGTTCTTGGGCGTGCCCAGGTTGGCGTACCACTCGCCGCCCTTGAGAATAATCACCGGGACGGAGCTGAGCGTTTCCGCGTTGTTGATCACCGTCGGGCAGCCGTACAGTCCAACCACTGCAGGGAAGGGAGGCCGAATGCGCGGGTAGCCGCGTTTGCCTTCGAGCGATTCCATCAGCGCCGATTCTTCGCCGCACTCGTACGCGCCCGCCCCAGTGTGCGTGGCCAGATCGAAATCGAATCCGCTGCCGAGAATGTTCTTCCCGAGATAACCTTTCGCATAAGCCTCGGCGATCGCCGCGTCGAGGATGTCGATGACGTAGCGATATTCTCCTCGGACGTACGCATACCCTTGTCGAGCGCCCACGGCCCGCCCGGCAATCGCCATCCCCTCGATCAATTGATGCGGGTCCATTTCCAGCAGGGGACGGTCCTTCGACGTGCCGGGCTCGCTTTCGTCGCAGTTGGCCAGAATGTATTTCGGCTTCGGCGTATCTTTCGGGACGAAGCTCCATTTCATTCCCGTCGGAAAACCTGCGCCGCCGCGCCCCCGCAGGTTCGACTTCTTCAATTCTTCGATCACCTGCTCGGGCGTCATCTGCTTCAGCGCTTTCTCCAGCGCCTGGTAGCCCTCGTTCTTGAGATATACGTCGATCTTGTGCGCGTTCGGGATTCCGAACCGCTTGCTGATGACCGGCGCTTCGGCGGGATGGCGGTCGTGAAGCGCCCCGGAAATGACCGGCACCGGCTTCGGCCTGCGCCCGTCCTGCAATTGCTCGAGGATGGCGTCCACTCGGTCGGGATTCAAGTTTTCGTGGAAGTCGTAGTTCACCTGGATCGCCGGCGCCCCGGTGCACGCCCCCATGCATTCCACTTCTTCGAGCGAAAACGTTCCGCTCGGCGATACTTCCTTGTTCCCAATCCCCAGCCGCTTCTGCACGTGCCGGTAAAGCTCGTTGCCGCCGCGCAGCATGCAGGAAATGTTCGTGCAGACCTGAATGTGATAGCGCCCCGCGGGCTTGCGGCGCAGCATCGAGTAGTACGCCAGCGTCTCGGTCACCTGGATGATGTTCAGCCCCAGTCGCTTGGCGATTTCTTCTAGTAATTCATCGCCGAGAAAGCCGAATTGATCCTGCGCATACAGCATCATGGGGATGAGCGCCGACCTCTTCACCGGGTAGCGCCCCATAAGCTCCGTGAATTTCGCTTCGAGTGGCGGCGGCAGTTGCATAATCTACGATTTCACCCGGCGAAGCGGCATCAGCGGTCCACTTCTCCCAGGACAATGTCCGTGGTGCCGATGCACGCGACCACATCGGCGATCAAGCGGCCTTCGCAAAGCTTCGGCAGCGTCTGCAGGTGGATGAACGACGGGGTGCGGAACTTCACGCGGTAGGGCTTGGCCGAGCCGTCGCTTACCAGGAAGACGCCCAGCTCCCCGCGCGGCGACTCAATCGCCTGGTACACTTCGCCCGCCGGCGGCGCGAACCCCTCGGTGTAGATCTTAAAATGATAGATGAGGCCTTCGATGGAAGTCTTCATCTCCTCCCGCGCCGGCGGAGTCACGCCTGGTGCTTCCGCCCGGAAGGGGCCCTCGGCAGGTATCTTGTCGATGGCTTGCCTGACGATCTTCAGGCTCTCGCGCATTTCTGCCATGCGCACCTGGTAGCGAGCGTAGCAATCCCCTGCCGTCTGTACCTGAATGTCGAAGTCGAACTCCTCGTAGCTCGAATAGGGAAAAGCTTTGCGAATGTCGTACGCCACCCCGCTTCCGCGCAACATCGGGCCGGAGGCTCCCAGAGCGATGGCGTCCGCCGCGCTGATGACCCCAATCCCTTTCGTGCGCCCCATCCAGATGCGGTTGTTTGTCAGCAGGTCTTCGTACTCGTCCAGGTGATCCGGGAACGAATCGATGAAGCGCCGCACGCGCTCGAGCCAGCCCGGCGGAGGCTCGAGAGCGAGCCCCCCGACGCGAAAGTAAGTTGTCATCATGCGCTGGCCGGAAACGTATTCGAGAATCTTCAGGATCTCTTCGCGCTCGCGAAAGGTGTACAGAAACACCGACATCGCCCCGAGATCGATCGCATGCGTCCCAATCCATACCAGATGCGAAGCGATGCGCGTCAGCTCGGTCAGCAGCACGCGGATGTATTGCGGGCGCTTCGGCACCTGCAGGTTCAGCAGTTTTTCAATGGCCAGGCAATAGCACAAATTGTTCGAGAGCGGCGCAAGGTAGTCGATGCGGTCGGTAAGCGTGATGGCCTGCGCGTACGTGAGCTTCTCACAGCTTTTCTCGATGCCCGTGTGCAAGTAGCCGATGATGGGCTCCGCTTTCACTACGATTTCGCCGTCCAGCTCCAGAATCACCCGCAGCACGCCGTGGGTGGACGGGTGCTGCGGCCCCATATTGAGCACCATCGTCTGCGCGGCGCCAGTCGGAGTTGCCACGGTTGTCATAGCTTCGCGCCGCGCATTAGCGGTACCCCTCGACCGGATAGTCCTTCCGCAGCGGGTGGCCTTCCCAATCGTCCGGCATCAGGATGCGGCGAAGGTCCGGGTGGCCCTCGAAACGGATTCCGAAGAGGTCGAAATTTTCGCGCTCGTGCCAGTTCGCCGTCGGCCACACCGGAGTGACCGAAGGCACCGTCGGATCGTTTCCGCCAACGCGCACCTTCAAGCGAAGGCGTTCGCGCCGCTCGAGCGAGAGCAGATGGTAGTTCACCTCGAACCGCGGCTCGACGGGGAAGCGGTCCACCGTCGTGATGTCCGCGAGGAACGAGAATCCCAGCGAAGGATCGGCGGAAAGAAACTCCGAGGTCCGCCGCAAGTGACCTACTGGGACGACAACCGTGACTTCGCCGCGGAACTCGATCACTTCCGAGATGGCCTGAGCGTCGCGTTCTCTCAGTTTGAGCACAACCGGATTCTTGTCGGCTCCCTGGGGGTCCACGATGTCTTCGATTCCGGAGGGCGGTCAGCGGTTCCAGTCGAGCGCGCCCTTCTTCCAGAGGTAAATGTAGCCAGCCAGCAGGATTATAATGTAGAGCGCCATCTCCACAAATCCGAAGAGCCTCAGGCTGCGATAGATCAGCGCCCACGGGTACAGGAAGATCGCCTCGATATCGAACAGGATGAAGAGCAGCGCGACCATGTAGAACTGCACGGAAAACGGCGCGCGCGCGTCGCCCGTCGGCCGGATCCCGCATTCATAGGGCTGGTCCTTTTCGCGCGACCGCTTGTGCCTGCCGATCAGCGCAGAGGCTAGCAGCAACACGCCGGAAAGGCCCGCTGCTAGAACGAACATCAGCAGCAGGGCGCCGTAGTTGTCGAGGTAATTGCTGTCCATATTCGCTGCGCTGCTATAATAAAGGCCCGAGAGAGCGCCGGTCAAATGATGTCGTTCAATATTTATTTCCCATTGCTTCCCGCCTTGCGCAGACGCACAGGACGCTGAGGTCGATGAGTTCGGGGTTCAATACCGACGTTCCGCTCGACGGCCAGGTTTTTCACGTGCAAACCGAAGACCGTGGCCCTGCGCATCCGATCATCGACTCGGTCGTGTACCAGAATGGAAGGGTGGTGCACCGCCGCTCGCACAACTATGGGGAGCTGGCGGCTTCCTCGGCTTTCGATCCCAGGGAACTTCGACAGCTGGTCGAACAACGCCATCGCATTGTGATTGAAGACCTTCGCGCCGGGTCGCTCAACTCCGACATCGCTGTGGCGGGCGAGCAGGCCAGGCGCGCTGCCGGGATCCAAGTGCAATTGCTGAATCCAGGCTCATGGCTTTCCGGCGGACACGTTTCGCTCGATGTCGAGATACTCAGCCGTGCGGATCGATCTCCTGCCGTCGGCGCGTACGTGGATGCGGCAGTCGAAGGCGCGCTGGAACCCGTGCGTCATTCTGGAACCACGGACGATCAGGGACGCGTCCGGATCGAGTTCCCGCTTCCCCCTTTGGGTAAGGGCGATCTAGCGCTTGTGATTCAAGCCCGCGCGGACGCCGCGAAAGATGAAATCCGCTTCGCCATGCGCAGCAGGCCCAAGACTCCGTCGTCGAGTACGCCGCAGTGACGGTCGTCATCAACGGCGAGCCGCGCGAGGTTGCCCATGGCCTCAGCGTCGCCGCCTTGCTTGAGCATCTCGGCCTCGCGGCCGGGCGGGTCGCCATCGAGCGCAATCTCGACCTTCTTCCGCGCGCGCAATGGGCCCAAACCCAGGTCCAGCCGAATGACAGCTTTGAAATCGTTCACTTCGTCGGCGGCGGCTGAGTTCCTTTCGCGCGACATGGTGACACGGGACTACAAGCCGGCGAGCAGGTGGCCGAGCTTGTGCTTCTTCGTGCGCAGGTAGCCGCGCGAGAGGCGGCTGGTGCGCGGGCGGCACGGAACGCGCTCGACGACGCGGATGCCGCCGCGCTCCAGCTGCCGCACTTTTTCGGGATTGTTCGAGAGCAGGCGCACGTTGCGAAGGCCGAGAGCTTTCAGAGCCGCGGCCGCGAAATCGTAGTCGCGCGAATCGGCTGCAAATCCCAGGCGCCGATTCGCTTCGACCGTGTCGAGACCCTTGTCCTGAAGCTCGTAGGCCTTCACCTTGTTGAGCAAGCCGATGCCGCGGCCCTCTTGTGGGAGGTAGAGGAGGACTCCGGCGCGCGCAGCGGAGATCTTGCGCAGCGAAAACTCCAGTTGCGCGCGGCAATCGCAGCGCTCCGAAGTGAAGACGTCGCCGGTAAGGCACTGCGAATGCACGCGCACCAGCGGCGCCGGGCGGTTGCGTGATTTTCCGTGTTGAATGGCGACGGCCTCCTCCCCGGCGCGGCGTCCTCGGAGCGCGAAGAGGGTGAAGCGCCCGAATCGCGTGGGCAATTGCGCCTTCGCTACGATGCAGGCTCGGCCGGATTGTCTCCCGCGTCTCATCGAATCAGCGATTATAGCAGGCGCAGCGCCCGCGGCTTGCAGGCGCCGGCTACCTCCCCGCGCCAATCGCGGCGGGCGCGCTTTACATCGGCGGGCGGTTTGGCTAACGTAGCGCAAAGCGCAGATCGGCGCGCGTTGCGGGCAAAATGGGCACACTTTCTGGCGGCAAAGACCTTCTCTTCATCCTGATTCTGAAGGTCTGCTGGGCGGCGGCGCTTGCCGCGCTGCTGGTCCGCTTCCAGTCGTTTCGCAAGCTGCTCTTCATCGAGGTCCGCGACTCCGACCAGAAAGTCCAGCTGCTGCTGTTCCTCACGCCTCCGCTGGCGCTGGGCGTTTTGCTGCGCCTAGTTGGCTACCGCTTCTTCGACCTTACGCTGGAAGGCTCGTTCTTGATGGGGCTGGTGGGAGGGCGCATCGTCGGCCTGCTCGGCGGCTCGCTGATCAGCCTGACCGCCTTCGGCAACCACGAATGGCTGTCGAGTCCCATGGCCGCGCTGGTCGGCCTGTTTGCCGGAATGGTCCGCGATATTTTGCCGGAGAAGGAAGACGTGTGGCATTTCGGCCCGTTCCTATTCTTGGGCGTGCCCCGCTGGATCTGGGACCTTCTGCGCTTGCGCAAAGGCAACTGGGCCATGCTTTCGCTGTTCGCCTGCGCCGCTTTCGCCATGGGACAAATCGAACTGGCCGAGGCGGTGCCGTCGAACTGGCTCTTCGCGATTCATCCGGCGAATTGGGGTTACGCGCTGCTGGTGGTGCTGTCGTCGGTGATGTGCGTGGCCACGGCCATCAAAATCTGGAACAACACGCGCATCGAAATGAACCTCGCCGAGAATCAGCAGCTTCTCTTGAAAGCGCGCATGGACGCCCTCACCAGCCAGATCAATCCCCATTTTCTCTTCAACACCCTGAATACCGTTTCTTCCCTGATCCGTTTCGATCCCGACAGTGCGCGCGGCGTGGTCGTGAAGCTCTCCAACATTTTGCGGCGCCTGCTGCGCAAGCACGAGACCTTCGTGCCGCTGCGCGAGGAGCTCGATTTCATCGACGATTATCTCGCCATTGAGGTCATCCGCTTCGGCCCCGACAAGCTGCAAATCTTCAAGGAAATCGACGACTCGACTCTCGAAGCCTTCGTTCCCAGCATGTTGCTGCAGCCCATGATCGAAAATTCCATCAAACACGGCTTGGCGCCGCGGCTCGCGGGCGGAGAGATTCACATCCGCGCCCATCACCGCGACGGACGCCTGCTCCTCGAGCTGGAAGACAACGGCCTGGGCATTTCGCCCGAGCGGCTGGCCGCCGTCGATGGCGGCGGCATCGGCATCAGCAACGTCCTCGAACGCCTGCGCCTTCTTTACGGCGACCAGTTCAAGATGGACATCCGCAGCCAGGAAGGCCAGGGCACGCAGATTCACATCGAGATTCCCGAGCTTGTCGGCGCTGAGCCCGCCGCCACCTGATGCTCTCTCTGCTACGCCACTGTTCACGCCGAATCCTCATTGATCCGACGCTTCCAGCAGAGTCTCACTGAATCTGAAACGCGCACTGCGCCGTAGCGCTGACCGTTATCTTCTCGGGTCGAGGGAGCGGTGGTGGCGGCGGCGCTGCGGCCACGACCTTCTTGGCACCCAACGAACTCATGCTCTGTACTTGGATCTCGCTGAACACATCGAATCGCGCAACGCCAACGAGTTGTTTCACGTCGAGACTTGCAAACCGCAGCGCTCCCACTTTCTGGCCCTTCTCTGCCAATGCGGCGTTTGCTCGCCCTAACGCCCTCCTCATAGCTTCGGCCACGGCGTGTTGTTTCGCGGCCTCTTCGTCGGCCAGCGAGTAGGTTAACGAGCGAAAATCTGTTGTGTCATCCGTTACGGATTCCTCGATGATCGTGCCGAGTTTCGAGAAATCCCGAACGCGCAGGCTTATTTGGCCCTGAACAAAGAAGGATTTGGCCCTTCTCTTTCGGTCGCCGCCATAGTTCGGCGTCACCGTAAGAGGTCCTCCTGAAATGTCCTCTTTCTTGAGGCCATTCTTCTCTCCTAACGCCGAAATCTTCTGCATGGCTTGCGACGCTCGATCGTAGGCTGCCTTCAATTCTTTGTCTTGCGACGAGACATCGAAGATAAGCGTCGCCAAATCGGGATCACCTTCGAAGGTACCCTCGGCCTGTATCAGAAGCGTGTCCGCGATGAACTTGACCTCTTGAGTTTGAGCCTTGTTGGCTGACGCAAAGACGAGGAGCCCGGCGATGAACAATGTGATTTTACTCATGTTGACCGCCACAGTGAGTAACCGGTTTCTGCGATGCTCGGTTCGGCGAAGCCGTTGCTCTGTGCGCGCCGGTGAATCTCAACAAAACACTGCTTGATGTGCCTCAACCATCAGCTTTCACCAAGCGGCTTGAGGTCTGGGGCGACGCATCGTGCCTTTGCGTCGGGCGATCCGATGAGTTCGCGGCTGTAGTGTTCGTAGATGAGATTCTTGTCGGCGAGGCGGCTCATGATGGCGTTGACGATGGTGACCACGTCGCGGTGGGATGCGTTTTCTCTCGCTTTTCGCACGTGATGGCCCACGAGCCGCAGCCAGAAAGCCGTGATGGTTTCGTGGTAGCCCATCTTGCCGTGGTGACGGATGAACCGCCGGAGACTCTCGCTCATGCGTTCGGCGGCCGCGTCAAAATCGAGCTGCAGGAAATACCATGCGGCAACCGTGAGGTGGCGGGCGTGAAAGAATTCCTCGGGCGTGTAGGTGCACGACTCGAACCGGCGCACAACGTCTTCGATCTCCGCTTCGATACGATAGGGCGTGAATTCCGGCATCGTTCCTCCAAAAAAAAATGCCCGCGTCCGCAAAACCGGACACGGGCATTTCGCTCGTTCTCTTGCCTTATTATGACGGAGTGCGCGCCGCGGGTCTACGTTTTTGCGAGCGGCGTCGGCCCGGGCGGGAGCCTCAGCTCCGGCATAACCGTAGCGTCGTCATCCGGGGTTTCAACCCCTGAGGCACGGTTTTGCCTTCCGCGCGAGAGGGCTGCGGTTGCGGGCACCAGCCACTCGCCACTCGGCCATTCGCTCTGCGATAATGAATCCGCCGAAATGAAGAACCTGCCGGGAAACGACATTCGCAAAATGTTCCTGCGCTTCTTCGAGGAGCGCGGGCACCGCCTGGTGCGTTCGTCGTCGCTTGTGCCGGCGAACGATCCCACGCTGCTCTTCGCCAACGCCGGCATGAACCAGTTCAAAGACGTCTTCTTGGGCCTCGAGCAGCGCAACTACGACAAAGCCGCCACCTGCCAGAAATGCGTCCGCGCGGGCGGCAAGCACAACGACCTCGAAAACGTCGGCTTCACCAACCGCCATCACACCTTCTTCGAGATGCTCGGCAATTTTTCCTTCGGCGACTATTTCAAGAAAGAGGCCATCGCCTATGCCTGGGAACTCGTCACTTCGCCCGACTGGTTCGGTATTCCCAAGGACAAGCTTTGCGCTACGATTTTCTCGGGCGAAGGCGATCTGCCCCGTGACGACGAAGCGCATAAGCACTGGCTCGCGCAGGGCGTCGCGGCCGGCCGAATCTTCGAATTGGGCATGAAAGAGAACTTCTGGCAGATGGGCGATACCGGCCCCTGCGGCCCGTGCAGCGAAATTCATTACGACATGGGCCCCGCCGCCACCGACCACGGCCACGCCGATTGCGCCTTCCCCTGCGACTGCGGACGCTACGTTGAAATCTGGAACCTCGTCTTCATGCAGTTCAACCGGTACTGCAGAATAGAAGCGGGAGAGGTCCCTCTTGGGGAACAAGACCATATCTATTGGGACGCAAAGGTTGCGGCCGGAGCAAGACGATTAGCCGAGAATCACAAGCACGGTCCGGAGTGCCTGGGATTGCAACCCTTGCCAAAACCCTCCGTCGACACCGGCATGGGCCTTGAACGCACCGCCGCCATCCTTCAAGGTGTGATCAGCAACTTCGACACGGATTTGTTCACACCTCTTATTGAAAAAGCAGAGTGGCTCTGCCACGCGCGGGGTGATGACCCACGATTGCGACCCTCCTATAGAATCGTTGCAGACCACTCGAGAGCCGCGACATTCCTTATATCTGACGGGGTCATTCCGTCGAACGAAGGCCGAGGTTACGTTCTCCGTAAGATCATCCGCCGAGCCCTTCGGCATGCACACATTCTGAACGCGCCATCGCCCTTTCTGTCGGCGATGTCCGGGGCGGTGCGCGGGGAAATGAAGGACGCATATCCAGAACTTCAAGAAAGCGCTGCGCGTGTTGACAAGATTCTCGACGGCGAGGAAGAGCGCTTTACGCGGACCGTCGAAGTGGGGCTCAAAAAGCTGGATGACGAAGTTCAGCTTGCGTTCGTTCGCGCGACGCCGTCCTCCAAGGCTGGCATCAGTGCGACGCTTGCAGGCGAGGCTGCGTTCAAGATCTACGATACTTACGGACTACCAAGAGATTTCATCGAAGACGTTACCCGGGACGCAGGCGTTCAGGTCGATTGGGACGGTTTCGACCGGGCGATGGAGGAGCAGCGCACCCGCGCTAAGGCTTCCTGGAAGGGCGCGCACAAGGAAGCGGCGAATCCCGTCTATGCCAAGCTGGCGCAAACATTCAAGACGGAGCCCGACTTCTACTTCGGCACGCGTACGAGCGACTGCCGCATCGAAGCCATCGTCACCAAGCAGGGTGCCGTAAACGAAATCAAGAAGGGGACCGAGGCGGAAGTGGTTCTCGACCGCACCTCGATTTACTCCGAATCGGGCGGCCAGGTGGCCGACATGGGCGGCCTCTACGACAATTCCGGCGCGCTCGAAGTAGCGGAGGTTCGCGGCGCCTATTATCCGGTCGCGGGTCTCATCGCGCATCGCGTCGTCGCCAAAGAGGACTTGCACGTGGGTGATCGCGTCTCGACCGTGGCCGATCCTCTGCGCCGCGTGCGCGACATGCGCAACCACACCGCCACGCACCTGATGCACGCGGCGCTGCGCAACATTCTCGGCACGCACGTGAAGCAGGCCGGGTCGCTCGTGTCGCCCGATCACCTGCGCTTCGATTTCTCGCATTTCGCCGCAGTCGATGCGGGCGAACTCGCCGAAATCGAGCAGCAGGTCAACGACCAGATCCTGAAGAACGCCGAAATCCGCACGGACATCATGAACATTGACGACGCGCTCGCTTCGGGCGCGCTCGCCTTCTTCGGCGACAAATATCCGGAGGCCAACGTCCGCGTCGTCACCCTTGCCGACGCCGCTTCGCCCGGCGGCTTCTACAGCAAGGAGCTCTGCGGCGGCACGCACGTCGCCCGCACGGGCGAAATCGGGGTCTTCAAGATTCTCACAGAACAGTCCACGGCCGCCGGCGTCCGCCGCATCGAGGCCATCTCCGGCGACCGCGCGCTAGCCGAGTACCAGCGTGCCCTGTCCGCCCTGCGTTCCGTGGCCGGCCTGCTGAACGCGGGCGAGGATAAGGTCGTGGGAGCCGTCGAACGCCAGCTCGACTCCCTAAAGCAGCTGCAAAAGCAACTGGAAGCGTCAAGACGGAAGGCTGCCGGCTCCCAAGCTCAGGACTTGCTGCAACAGGTCCGCGAGGTCAAGGGCGTCAAGTTCCTGGCCGCCGAAGTTTCCGGTTTTGACCGTGACTCGCTGCGTCAACTGGTGGATTCCCTGCGTCAGAAGCTCGGCTCTGGCGTCGTCGTTTTGGCCACTGTGGAAGACGGCAAAGTCGCTCTGATTACAGGAGTTACGAAGGACCTCACCGATCGGCTTCACGCCGGCAAGATCGTCCAGGAGCTAGCCAAGATGGTGGGTGGCTCGGGTGGCGGAAGGCCCGATTTGGCCGAGGCTGGCGGAAAAGACACATCGGCCATAAATAGTACCATCGTACGAGTGCATTCCCTCCTCGACCGGTTGCTATAATTCCTGTAGCGCCAGACGCTTACGCGGGGAAGCTTGTCTCTCCCCGCGCAGATTTGTCCTTGTTTCATGGAGAATGTCTCTCGTTCGGAAGAGGAGCGTTCTGCCTTCCCCAAGGCCCGCAAAGATGAGTAGGAGCTACAGGACGGTTGCAGTCCTGGCAATCGGAGCCGCGCTCGCGTTTGCTTCGCCGGTCTGTGCCCAAATCGCATCGTACGTAGATGCGACTGGGAAGCTCACATTCGTCAACGGGGATTCCCCCGGAGCACGGCATGGTAGTACCATGAGTGCACACTTGGCTCCGCTACTCCCGGGCGTTTCATCGCCTGTGGAGTCGGCTTCGCCGCCCGACCGCCTCGAGCGCATCGTGCGCGACGCCGCCCAGCGGCACCGAGTGGACCCGGCGCTGGTCAAAGCCGTAATCAGCACCGAGTCGGGGTGGAATCCGGTCGCAGTTTCCCGCAAGGGAGCTGTGGGCCTGATGCAGTTGATTCCTGAGACGGCAAAACGCTACGGCGGACGTAACCTGTACGACCCGGCGCAGAACGTGGAGGCCGGGACAACGTACCTTCGAGTGCTGCTGGATCGCTACAACGGCGATTTGACGAAATCGCTCGCGGCGTACAACGCCGGCGAGCGCGCCGTGGATCACAGCGGCGGCGTTCCGGCCATTCCGGAAACGCAACGGTACGTGCAAAAGGTTACGGACGCATACTTCCGGCCCGGCTCGGGTCGCGACCCGACGCTCTGGAGCCCGCGGAGGACTTCGGTGCGGAAGGAAGTGAAGCCGAATGGCCGGGTTGTTTTCACGAACGAATGAGACACGCGGTAACCCGCCCAACTCGCGCTGCAGGAGCGACTCTCGCAGTTTTGGCGATAGCCGTGTGGCTCGCTCCGGCCGCGCGGGGCGACAAGAAGTTGGACGCTCGCCAGGCGTTCGAGCAGGCGGTAAGACTCCGCACCATGCTCGAAGGCTACCTGCCGCAGGATCGTTCGCTCGCCAACTACAAGCAGACCGTCGCGGCCTACCACAAGGTTTATTTCCTTTCGCCCCAGGCGGAAGAAGCCACTCCGGCTCTGATCGCCGAAGCGGAGCTCTATCAGGAAATGGGGCGGCAGTTCGATTCGAAATATTTTCAGTCGGCCATCGATACGTACCAGTTTTTGCTGAAGGAATATCCTCAAAGCCGCTACGTTGGGCAGGCGATTTTCTCGACCGGCAAGATCGAGAAGGATGATTTGAAGAAGCCGGAAGCCGCCGAGGCCACGTTCAAGGACTTCGTCAAGCGCTTTCCTAAATCGGAGAGAACGGGCGAAGCGCGGCAGGCGCTGGTGGAGATCGCGGATCGGCGCGCGAGGGATCCGGAGTCGCTTGCCGGAGCAAAGAAAGTCGAGCCGCGCGAAGCCGCCGACGGCACGCCCAGCGTCACCGACATCCGCACGTGGAACGCGCCGGACTACACGCGCGTCGTGGTGACCCTCGACGATACGATCAAGTACGATTCCGCCCAAATCCGCGCCCCGGACCGCGTTTATTTCGATCTGTACCACGCGAAGCTCAGTCCTGCGCTGGCGCACAAGACATTCCAGTTGCAAAACGGACTGCTGAAGGCGGTTCGCGTGGCGCAGAACAAGGACGGTGTTGTGCGGCTGGTTCTCGACGTGGACGGCGCCAAGGAATACTCGGCGTTTCTCCTCGCGAATCCGTATCGCCTGGTGATCGACGTCCATGCGCAGCCGGTGACCACGGCCAAACGCGAAGCGGCCCCGGCCGCCGGAGCGGCTGCCGAAATCGCAAACAAGACCCAAGCGCCCGCGGTTCCCGTGAGTGCGCCCCGCGAGGCGGAAGCACCCAAGACGGGAGCCATCAAGACGGCCTCCGCGCCGAAAGCTGCCGCGCCGGATGCAAAGAAGTCAGCCGCGGCCGTGAAACCGCCCACAGAGCCCAAGCCCAACCGCGACGGCCAGCGGTCTCTGACGCGGGAGCTCGGGCTGAAGATCAGCCGCATCGTGATCGACCCCGGCCATGGCGGGCACGACACCGGAACGATCGGTCCGCACGGGTTGATGGAAAAAGATCTGTGCCTGGACGTCGCGCTGCGCTTGGGACGCATCATCGAAGAGAAGATTGCCGGAGCGGAAGTGATTTACACGCGCAAAGACGACACGTTCATTGCGCTCGAGGACCGCACGGCCATGGCGAACAACGCCAAGGCGGACCTCTTCCTCTCGATTCACGCGAACTCCAGCCGCGATCATGGCGCGCGCGGAATCGAAACGTACTATCTGAATTTCGCGACTTCGCAGGAATCCATGGAAGTGGCCACGCGCGAGAACGCGCTGTCGCAATCCTCGATCCACGATCTTCAGGATCTGGTCAAGAAAATCGCGCGCAATGAAAAAATCGAGGAGTCCAAAGAACTGGCCGGGGACATTCAGGATTCGCTCTCGCGGCGCCTCCAAGGGGTCAGCCAGAATGAAAAGAATCGCGGCGTGAAGAAGGCGCCGTTCGTGGTTCTGATCGGCGCGAACATGCCATCGGTGCTCTCGGAGGTCTCCTTCATCAGCAATCCTGCCGACGAAAAGCTGCTGCGCCGAGCCGACCAGCGTGAACGCGTCGCCGAAGGACTCTATCGCGGCATCTCCGCCTACCTCGACAGTCTCAACAGTCTCTCCTACAATAGAGAGCGGCTCATCTCGGACACTCGCCCGGGCGCCGCCTCCGACGGGAACCCCAGGTAGAATCCGGGAGTCTAATCAGGGCGTAGAAGTGTAAGGACAGGGATGCGTTTTCGCGGCACAACAGTGTTGTTCGTGTCTCTCGCTGCTGCTGCGTGGGCAGCGGCTCAGGGGATCGCGCCGTATTCGGCAATCCTGCCGCCCTCCTTTTCAGGATGGGCGGCGAAGTCGCGAGGTCCAATCGAGCCGCAGGCGATTGACAATGGCGATAAGGCCAACTCCGTGTTGGAAGCGCAGCAAGCGGCGGCGCTGCAAGAATACGGTCTGGCGGCGGGCGAGCGCGCCGAATACTTGCGAGGTGCGGAGAAGCTGCAGGCCACGTTGTACAAGATGAAGGATCCTAGCGGAGCTTACGGTGAGTACTCCTACTTGCGCGAGCCGGATATGGCGCGCGCCGGCTTCACAGACCATTCCTCAACGTCGCGAACCCGGGCGCTGGTGCTGGCCGGGAGTTTGGTGCTGGACATACGCGGAAAGGACCTGCCAAGAATCGAGTCGGACTTGAAGAAGCTGGTAGGCGCCGTCGTTTCGCTGGCAGATGGAGGCCCGTTGCCCACGCTGTGGCAGGCGCTGCCGCAAAACGGCATCGTCGAGCGCTCGGACCGCTACATCCTGGGACCCAACGTCCTGGGTCAGTTCATCCCCGCCTATCCTCGAGATTGGCTGGGGTTTTCGAGCGGTGCGGAAGCCGAACTGGCACAGTACCGGATTGGAGAGCGCCGCGCCTATCTCATCGTCGCCGATTTTCCGACGCCGCAGGTGGCTGCGGAGAAATTGAAGGAGTTGCAGCAAAAATACAACACAAACGGTTCGAATCCTGGGAACCAGTATCCTCCGCTGTTTGCGAAGAGGTCGCTCACGCTTCTTGCCGTCGTAAGCGGGGGGCAAAACCAGGCGGAAGCGGACAAGCTGTTGGATCAAGTCCACAGCAAGACGGAACTTACGTGGAATGAACCGGGATTCTCATTCACCGAGCCGGGTATCGGTACTATGATTGTCGGGGCCATCATGGGAACGGGAATCATTTGCATGTTCGCGCTGATTTCCGGATTCGCTTTCGGCGGGTTTCGGCTGGTTGTGAAGCGTTTGCTTCCGGACAAGGTGTTCGATCGCAGCAGCCATCTGCAAGTGTTGCAACTGGGGTTGTCCAGCAAGCCTATCAATGCAGAGGACTTCTACGGGCTGGGAAAGTTTCGCCAGGAGTGAGCCCTGGTGTGGAAAAACAGCCGCCCATAGCTCCATCCAGTCCTAACTTATTGACAGGTAAAGCTTTGCCGTAGCGCCAAAATTTGGCTTTCCTGCTTGACTGATTCGCAACGCTTTACTAGACTGCGCTGGAGGAAAGCATCGTAGCCATCCGCGCATTGGCTGTGGAGCTTTCTCCCTTGAAGGCCCGCCTCGCCGGCGGGCCTTCTGTTTTCTGGGGTATCGTCCTAGTCCAGCGCCTTAACTGCGGTTACCCTTCGTAACGGGACGCTGCACAACGCGCAGCGCGTTCTTCCGGTCCTACTGCACGTTGGCGATAGCGATGTTGAACGCGCCGCTGAGGGTGGAGGGGCTGGTAGGTGCGGTCAGGGCGCCTGAGGACAGAGTGATTCCGAACCTGTTGATGTCAAGGCCCGTGGCTTTTGAGCCCGGCTCCGACAACACGAAAAGCTGCGGCCCAGCGGGATTGGAAGCCAGCCAAGAAATGATGTTCGTCCCATCGAACGGCGAACCCTGCACCTGACCTGCGCTAATGGCGCCGGTGGTGGAGTCGAGCGAAAAGCCCAGGATACCGGTATTGTTGGTGTCTGTGCTTGAGTCCGCCGCATACATGAAAGCACCCGTGGAATCGATGGCAAAGAGGCTTGGGCTGACGCTGAACACGCTTGTGTCAATGGTGGAGCCTGGAATCAGGGCCAGATTGCCCGTGGAGCTGTCGATTGTGAACCCGGAAACGCTGCCGGCGTCCGCTGTATAAAGGAAGTTTCCGTTGGCGCTGACGGCGTCAAAATGAGGGGAATCGTTCGGGCCGGAACTGATTAGGAATGGCGACGCGGAGGTGGGTGTGAGAGTCCCCGTGGCGCTGATGGATAGGATGAAAATGTCTCCTGCGACCGGATCCGGCGCGTACGCGAAATTGCCATTATTGGAAACAGCCAGATAGTTCGGGTTCCCGATGTCGGTGAAGGGTGATCCGGCAGCCTCTGTGAGCGAGCCCGCGCCCGCCTGGATCTTAAAAACGTGAATCTGGCCGCCCGTGAAGTCAGTCACAAAAACGAACCGGCCGAGCGGATCCGTCTCGATAAAGGAGAACGGATCGATGGTGGCGTCCGTGAACTGAAACGGCGAGCCATTGACGGGCGTAAGCGTGACAGTCTTGCCGTGGCTGATGATGAATCCGAAGATTTGCGCTTTAGAAGTGTCAAGCACATACAGGAAGTTGGTTGCGGCCTGAGGAGTGGACACAGCCAAGACTCCGCTCGTCGCTGCCGTTGCCTTCGTACAGGTCAACGTCAAGTTGCCGTTCGAGTCGATGGCGTACACAATCACGTTCCCTAAGCCGTCGAGGGTGTACAGCACTTCGTTTGGAGTTTGCGTGCTGCTGCAGTTGCTGCCGCCACCACCGCCAACCGGGCAGGTGGAACTGGCTTGCGCGGGGGTGAGCAGCGCATGCGGTTGGCCGGCATCGGCGCCGCCGGTGCGGCCGATGACCGCGGCGGTTCCCGTTCCCGAGCCGCCGGCGGGGTTGCACACCGTGCCGCAACTGGAGCATACGAGGCCCGCTCCGAGAATGAAGGCGAAAATGTAGAAGCGCAACGCGACGTTCTTGATCATTTCCCAGGCCCACCTTTCGGCGCAGACTCGATTGCAACCCCAAGAACCAGAAGCACCGCACGTATCTTGAAGTATGGGCGGGCGCCAGCGGCACCTCAATTTTTCCTTCGGAAAGTTTGCCGAAAACGTCAAGGGTGAGCCCGCCGGATATGCTGTAGCCTATGCCGGGGCGAGGGCGAGATGGCAAGCGAAGAACAGGCGTGGAGAAGCTGGCCGCTCGAGCGGCGCGAGCGGGAATACTCGCCAAGCAGCCGCGCCGGCGACATCGCGCCGCTGCTGGCCGCGTATGCCAGCCGCAGCCGAGAGGCCGAGCTGAGCTTGGAATGCAGGAAGGACCTGCGCTGGGGCGGCGCGCCGGACGAGACGTTCGATTTCTTTCCGGCCGCTTCGAGCCACGCACCGCTGCTGGTGTTCATCCACGGCGGCTACTGGCAGGAGCTGTCGAAGAACGAATCGCTGTTCGCGGCGCCTGATTGCGTCGCGAACGGCATCGCGTACGCCGCGCTCAACTACACGCTGGCGCCGCGAGCTAAGGTCGGAGAGATTGTCGAGGGGTGCCGCAGCGCGGTGGCTTACATGCATCGCGAAGCGAGGCCGCTCGGATTCGATCCGCGACGTTTGTATATCGCAGGCAGCTCGGCGGGCGCGCACCTGGCAGCGATGCTGTTGGCCGGCGGCTGGCAGGAGCGGCATAGTCTTGGCGAAGGCGCGGTGGCCGGAGCGGTGCTGTTGAGCGGCATCTACGACCTCGAGCCGTTGATGGGCACGTATATTGACGCGGCGCTGCGCCTGACTCCGGCAGATGCGGAATCGCTGAGCCCGGTGCGGCTGCCAACCGGCAGGCAAGTGCCTGTCGTCGCGGCGTGGGGCGAACACGAGACCGGCGAATTCAAGCGACAAAGCCGGGCGTACGCGAAGCGACTGGCGTCGGAGGGTTTTCGCGTGTCCGCGTTCGAAGTCCCGGGAGCCAATCACTTCGATATCGTTTTCGCCTTGGCGGACGCTACGAATATGCTGGGGCGCGCGACGCTGGAAATGATTCGCGGCGCGGAGGCTATGCGCTAAGGGCTGCGCGGAATTGCGCGGCAAACGTGAAGACATCGGAGAAAGTGTTGTAGAGCGGGACGGGGGCGAGGCGCAGGATGTCGGGCTCGCGCCAGTCGCAAATCACGCCGCGTGCGGCGAGCGAGTCGCAAAGCGCGCGGCCCTGGCGGGCCAGCCGCAAGGAAAGCTGCGCGCCGCGCTGCGCCGGATCGCGCGGCGTGATGATCGAGAATTTGTCCGAACGATCCTGGTCGAGCAGGAACTCGAGATAGCCGGTCAGCAGCTGACTTTTCGCACGCAAGCGCTCCATTCCGGCTTCGTCGAATATTTCCATGGAGGCGCGCAGAGCGGCCATCGACAGGATCGAGGGGTTGCTTACCTGCCAGCCTTCGGCCGTGGGGATGGCGTGAAACTCGGGGCCCATGCCGAAGCGCGTTTGCTTGTCGTGCCCCCACCATCCGGCGAAGCGCGGGAGAGCGGGATTGCCGGCGTGACGCTCGTGAACGAAACCGCCGCCAATGGCGCCGGGGCCGCCGTTGAGGTACTTGTAGCTGCACCAGACGGCGAAGTCGGCGTCCCAGTCGTGCAATCGCAGGCGAAGATTTCCCGCGGCGTGGGCCATGTCGAAGCCTACGGCGCACCCCCGTGCGCGCGCCGCGCGGGCGATGCGCGCGCACTCGAAGGCCTGGCCGGAGAAGTAGTTGGCGCCGCCGAAAAGAACGAGCGCGATCGAATCGCCGTCCACTGCGATGCGCCGCTCGATGTCTTCGGTGCGAATCGCGGTTTCGCCGGCGCGCGGGGCGATTTCGACCAGCGCACTCGCTGGATCGTAGCGGTGATAGCGAAGCTGGGACTTGACGGCGTATTGGTCGGAAGGGAACGCATTGGCTTCCATGAGAATGCGGTGCCGCCGCGGGGTGGGGCGATAGAAGGTGACGAGCATCAGGTGCAAGTTCACCGTGAGCGAGTTCATGACCACGACTTCTGAGGGCAGCGCGCCGACCAAACGAGCTGTGGAGGCCGCAAGCATTTCGTGATAGGGCATCCAAGGATGGCGAGCGCGGAAATGGCCTTCGACGCCGAAGGCGGCCCAGTCGTTGAGCTCCTGCTCGATGTACGAGCGCGCCGACTTGGGCTGCAAGCCGAGCGAATGACCGCAGAGATAGACGGAGTCGGCGCCGTCGGGCGCGCGCGGGATGTGGAATCGCTGGCGAAAAGCGGCGAGCGGGTCGCGCGCATCCATCGCGGCTGCGAATTCCTTGGTCGTGTTGAATTCGGGCGGCGCCAACTAGAGCTCCAAGGGAGTGAGTTCGCGGCGAATCAGCGCTTCGGCCTTGTGCCAATCCAAATCCTCCATGCGGCTGACGGAATCACATAGTTCCGCGAGCAGGCGATCCTGAATGCGGCCGCGCGATTGCGCGACCGAGTAGGGAATGCGATGGAAGGTAACCATCGCGTACTTGGGCACAAAGAGGCGCGGGTAGCGGGCTTGGAGCGCGAGTTCGACCTTTTTCTGAAAGAGGAAACGCGGATCGGCCACGCGGTCGCGCATCTCGACGAAATTCTCGAGAGCGAGGTCAGCGATGGAGTCAGTGTTGGCTTTGCGCGCGCGCTCGAATTCGGAGAACACCGTCGGCCAGTCGGGACCGCGCCGGTCGAGCAGCTCCAGGAAACAAGTGCAATCCTCGAACGCGCAGTTCATTCCCTGTCCGAAGAAAGGAACGATGGCGTGAGCCGCGTCGCCCAGCAGCAGCGCCTTGCCGTTCACGCGCCAGGGCGAGCAGTGGATCGTAACCATCGCACCTGTGGGGTTCGCGAAATAGTTCTCTTGCAACTGCGGCATCATGGGGACGGCGTCGGGAAAGTGGGCCCGGAAGAAATCGAGGAGCTTCAGACCGGAGTCGAGACTCGCGAAGCTGGATTCGCCTTCAAAGGGCAGAAACAAGATGCAGGCGAAGGTGCCATCCACGTTGGGCAGGGCGATGAGCATGAAGGATCCGCGCGGCCAGATGTGCAGAGCATGGGGTTCGAGGCGATGCGCGCCGCCGGGCGCCGCGGGAATGGTCAGTTCCTTGTAGCCGTGGTCGAGAAACTCCTGCGAGAAGTTGAAGCGCGGCAGCCTGAGCATTTCGGTGCGGATGGCGGAAGCGGCGCCGTCGGCGCCGATCGTGATGCTGGACTCGACGGCCGTCTCGCGTCCAGATTCCTCGTTGTGAAACCGAACAGCGCCGGTTTTGACGTCGAACCCGGCGCAGCGTTCGTTGAATCGAATGGCCACGCCGTGCGCCTCGGCGGCGTCCATCAAGGCGGCATTCAGATCGGCGCGCGAGATGGAGTTGATGATTTCGCTTTCGTCCTTGCCGTAGGGCTGGAAGGTGAGCTCTCCCGAGAGGGAATGCATCATGCGGCCTTTCATGGGCACAAGGATGGGCCGCATCGAGTCCCACAGGCCCGCTTCGCGGAGGGCGTGAATGCCGCGCGTAGAGATGGCGAGATTGATGGAACGGCCCGCGCTGATGCTGACGCGCCGCATGTCAGGGCGGCGCTCGTAAATCTCCACTTCGAAACCGCGTTGCGCCAGGGAAACGGCCAGGAGCGGGCCGGTGAGTCCCGAGCCGATGATCGCAATTCTGCCGGAAAGCTTTGGCATCTTAGAGGTGTTGCGCGCCGGTGCGCGCCGGCTGCGGCAGAGGGCTCATTCGAGAATCGTGCGCGCTTCCCATAGCTCGGGGAAGAACTTCTTGTCGAGCGTATTTTTCAGATACGAGCCGCCCGAGCTGCCGCCCGTACCCGTGCGCGCACCGATGGTGCGTTCGACCATCTGGATGTGGCGCAGGCGCCAGCTCACCATGAGTTCGTCGAATTCGGTGAGGCGCTCGCAGACGTCGATCCAGTCGCGGTGACTGCGCTCGTCCTGGTAGAGCTTTTGGACGGCCTTGGCGCGCGCTTCAAAACGCTCGCGTTCCGTGGCGGATGCGCTCAAGTCGGGCAGCGTTCCGAGCGCCTTCAGGGCGGAAAAGAAAACGTCGTGCAGCGAGTCCTCGCGCAATCTGCGCTGGAGGGCGGCGTGCGCTTCCGGAGTGGGTTCGTGGTAGCGCAGCATCTTTTCGTCTTTCAGGCCGCAGAGAAACTCGATTTCACGGAACTGCTCGGACTGAAAACCGCTGGCGGGATTCAGAATGCTGCGAAACGCAAGGAAGTGAGTGGGGAGCATGGTTTCGAGGATGGTGAACTGCTCGACCAGCACGCGCATGATTTCCGTGCAGCGGCGAAGCAGGCGCGCGGCTTCGTAAACCCCCTCGCGCGAGCCCGGGTTGGCGCCCGTGGCGCGCAAGTTGGCGACGACTGCGTCCAAATCGTGAAGGAGCTCGCGGAACCACAGCTCGTAGGTCTGGTGGACGACGATGAAGAGCAATTCGTCGTGGTGTGTCGGCGATGATTGAGGGTGCTGGAGACTCAAGAGATCGGGAACGCGGAGGTAGGAGCTGTACGTGAGCCGGTTGTCCTGCGGATGGCTGGAGACGGATGCGACCGGCTCGCGAGCCGGCGAAACTGCCGCGCGCGGCTCCAGGGCCAGAAACTTATGCGCGTTGGTTCCCAGCAGCTTGGTCTTGACGTCCGGCTCCAGTTTGCTCTGGCGCACGAGGCGTCCCACGCGCTCCTCGCCCAATGGAAAAGGATAGTCGGAGCCGAGAATCACGCGGTCGGCGCCCATCGTTTCGACGAGGAACCGGAGGGTGCGTTCCTCGAACACGGCGGAATCAACATAGACGCGGTCGAGATAGCGGCGCGGAGTGAATTGCGAAACGCCGCGGGCCACCTCGTGGTGCGCGCAGGCGTTCTCGAGGCGTCCGAGCAAGAACGCAAAGCTGCCGCCGCCGTGCGCGAAGCAGATGCGGAGGCTCGCGGGCAGCCGATCCAGGCCTGCGCTCAAAATCAAGGCGACCATCGACAATTGCGTCTCCGCCGGCATGCCCACGGTCCACGGCATCATGTAGTTGGGCATGCGCTCGCGGGCCATCATGTCCCAAGGATGAACGAAAACCGCTGCGCCCTCGTCGGCGCAGTGATGCAGGAAGGTCAGGATGCCTTGGTCATCGAGATTCTTCTCGCCGACATGATTGCCGATCTGCACGCCCAAGTGCCCGGCACGCATCGACCGAGTCAGCTCCTTGCATGCGGCGTCGATGTCCTGCAGCGGGACCTGGCAGAGCGACTTCAGTCTTCCTTTGCCGCGGCTGCACATTTCCAGCGCCGCATCGTTGAACATGCGCGCACAATCCAGCGCGTGCTCGGGTGGGCGGCCATAGGCAAAGAGCACGGGCGTGGCGCAGATCAACTGCAGGTCAATGGCGTCGCGATCCATGTCTTCCAGGCGGACCTCCGTGTCCCAGCACGCGGAAGTGATCTTGCGGAACGGGCGGTCGCCGAGCATTACCATAGCCTTGCCCGGCTCCGTGTGTTTGATCCACGGCCAATCGGGAGTGCCGAAGCGCGCGGCGAGATCGGGCCACGACTGCGGGAAAAAATGAGTATGAATGTCAACCGTCGGCATCCCGCGCCCCTCGGCGTTACTTCGGCGTCTGTTTCCCTGGATGAACTTCGCCGCAGCGGTGGCACCTGCGCAACTCCGCGCTGCCGTAGAAGCGCTCGAAAACAGGCGGCAGATCGCGGACGATGCTTTCGAGGTCCAACTCGGCGCGATAGACGAGGTGATGGCATTTCGAGCAGTACCACTCGACGCCGTCCACGGCACCTTCCGGGCGGGGGGTTTCAATTACCAGCCCGATGCTTCCCGCCGACCGCTGCGGCGAATGGCGGACATGCTTCGGCAGCAAGAAAATCTCGCCTTCGTTGATGGGTATCTCGCGCGGCGGATTGCCCGGTGCGTCCATGATGCGCAGGAAAATGTCGCCCTTCAATTGGTAAAAGAACTCCTCGATGGGATCGTCGTGATAGTCGGAGCGTTGGTTCGGGCCGCCGACAACGGTGACCATCATGTCGCCGTCTTCCCACACTTGTGCGTTGCCGACCGGGGGCTTCAGTTTGTCTCGGTTGGCGTCAATCCAGTCCTGGAAATTGAAAGCCTTTAGCGTCTTGATCGACGGCATTATTGCCTCCTTCCAGCTTCGGCGAGCGGCTTGTAGGCGACCGCTTTCATTTCGACCAAGAGGTGGGCGTGAGGAAGTTGGTGAACAGCCACCGTGGTTCGCGCCGGACCATGCTCGGTGAAATACTGCGCGTAGATCTCGTTGTAGCCGGCGAAGTCCGCCATATCGACGAGATAAGCGGAAATCTCCACGACGTCGCCGAGTCCTGCTCCCACACTTGCCAGGATATCGCGGATGTTTTCGATGACCGCGCGAGTCTGGACGCGAATGTCAAGGCGCGCCGAGCCCTGCGAATCGGCTTCCGCACCGGCGATGGTGTCATCGGAGCGGCGGGAACTGGTTCCCGAGACGAACAGGTAGTCGCCGGCGCGCTTCACATGGGGGAAGCGGCCGCGCGGTCTGGCCTGGCCTTCAACGATCTTGCTTTCCATCACCATGAGTTCGCAGCGCGCCCCGCCGGGCGCGGTCACAACTTAACGCAGATATTGCTCAGTTCGGAGTAAAAGTTCAAGGAGTGGAGGCCGCCCTCGCGTCCGATGCCGGATAGCCCCATGCCGCCGAACGGCGTTCGAAGATCGCGGAGAAGCCAGCAATTGACCCAGGTGATGCCCGCTCGGAGCTTGCCGGCGACGCGGTGGCCGCGCTTCAGGTTGGAGGTCCACACCGACGCGGCGAGGCCGTAGTCGGTGTCGTTGGCTCGCGCGACGGCTTCTTCTTCGGTGTCGAAGGGAGCGACGTGACAGACGGGGCCAAAGATCTCCTCCTTGACGCAGCGGGCCGATTCGGGCAGCCCGGTCAGAATGGTAGGCTGAATATAGAAACCGGCGTCGCGAGCGTCGCCGAACCCGGGGATTCCGCCGCCGATCACCGTAGTGGCGCCTTCGTCGCGCGCCAACCGGTAGTAAGAAAGCACCTTTTCGCGGTGCGCCTTGGAAATCAATGGCCCCGTCGTAGTGTGAGTGTCGGTTGGCCAGCCGAGCCGCAGGCTTTCGGCTTTCTCCTTCAAGGCGCTGACCAAGCGGTCGAAGATCGAACGCTCGACGTACACGCGCTCGGCGCAAAGGCACACCTGTCCGGTGTTGAGGAAGACGGCGTCGGCCAAACCTTTCAGAGTGTCATCGAAATCGCAGTCGGCGAAGACAACGGCCGCATTTTTTCCGCCGAGCTCGAACGAAACGGGTCTTACCGAGGAGGCCGCGGCGCGCATGATGGCGGCCCCGGTGCGCGATTCTCCCGTGAAGGTGATGGCATCCACGTGCGGGTGCGTGGTCAGGAATTCGCCGGCGGAATCCGGGCCAAAGCCGTGAACCACATTGAAGACGCCTGCCGGAACGCCTGCGGACTCCATCACTTCAGCCAGCAGCGTGGCAGTCGCGGGAGCCTCCTCGGACGGTTTTGCGACGACGCAATTCCCGCAAGCCAGCGCCGGCGCGACTTTCCAGGTCAGAAGGAGCAGCGGAAGATTCCAGGGGGTGATGACTCCCACTACTCCTAACGGCTTGCGCTCGGCGTAATTCAAGGCCGTCGCGCCGTCGGAGGTCTCCGTGCGGAAGGATTCCAGCCCTGCCGACTTGATCAGCTCTGCAAACGCGCGAAAATTCGCCGGCGCTCGAGGCACGTCAATCCGAGAAGCGAGGGAGACCGGCTTGCCGGTATCCGCCACCTCTGCATTCAGGAAGTCGTCGAAACGCGCTTCGATGCCGCAAGCGATCTTCTGCAGAAGCGCAGCTCGCGCAGGAACGGTGAAGCTGCCCCATTCACCGGCGAGAGCCCGCCGCGCGGCGCTGACGGCCTCGTCCACCTGCGTGCGGCTGGCTTCCGCGACATGAGCGATGATGGAGCCATCAGCGGGATTGATGTCGGCAAATTCCCGCGCGCCAGCCACAAAACGGCCGTCGACGTAGTTCTGAATGAGCTTCAAGCGATGCCCGCTCCCCTCGTCGCAGTCTGGCAGCACGGAATCGGCATAGCGGAAGCAGGCACAACGATACCACAGGCGAGAGGGACGCGTGCGGAGGCAACGAATCGTGGAAGGGAGGGTTATTTCAGCTGTCCGGACAAGATGCGCAGCACCCTGAATTCCCCAATGTCGAGAGCGTGGATCGAATCATCGCGATTTTCAGTCGCTTCAACTAGGACAAGAAGCCACCACACCCCTCGAACTACTTGCACTGGCAGCCGGAGTCACTTGCAGAATCCGGCTGCACTTGAGTGGCTCTCCCGTATAATCCCTCGGGACGCTGATGCTTGCACTTCTGCGAAACCTGATCCGCGGGTTGGGGCGGCTCTTCCCCAATTGCGTGACGATCAGTCAGGCAATAGCCTTCAGCATGTTCCTAGCGTTTTTCCCGGTGCTCCTTCTGGCGCTAGGCCTGCTGAGCAACACCTCATTCTTTCATGAAGCGATTCGGGAAATCCCGGAGCGTCTGCGCTTGATTCTCCCGCCCGGCAGCGCCGACGTCGTGGCGGCGTACTTCGTGCGCAAGGGCGTGCACACGTCCCGATGGATTTCACTGGGGCTTGGCGGGACGCTGATAGCGGGCGCACAGGTGATGGTGGGTTTCATCGAGGCATTTCGGATCATCGAAGGGGACCTGCTTCGGCCCAAGTATTGGCGGCTTCATCTGCGCGCCATCAGCCTGCTTTGTCTGACCATCGTTCCCGTTCTGGCGGTCGTGATTCTTACGGTTTTTGGCAGGCAGGCGCGGCCGTGGATCATCCAGCAGACCGGCTTGCCGCACCTTGTGCGCTACGCGAGCGCGGTGCTCTACGGGCTGGTTGTGTTCCTTCTGGCGGTGAGCGTTCTAGTGGCGCTGTATCGCATCGGACGGCCGGGGCATCGCGGATGGATTCCTGTCCTCCCGGGCGCCTTGGTGGCGAGCGCCCTTTGGTGGATTGTGGACGTCCTGTTCGGCTTCTATGTGCGGAAGATGCCTTACGACGTGGTTTATGGCGGATTAGCGGCGGCGATCGGCCTGCTGTTGTGGATGTACGTCACAGCGATCGTGGTACTGCTGGGTGCGGCTTACAACGCGGAGGCCCACGAAGCCGGCATGGCCCGAAAGGGCGCGCGAAGCGTCCTGCAGTTGGAGGAGCGTCGCGCTGCGAGTAAGTAACGGGCGATAATTGTTGCGGCTATTATCGGCGACCGGCTGCGCTGTTAGAATTGGAAACGGCAGCCGATATCCTCGAGCGGTGGTCAACCTTCCACGCCGCGGAGGCGCGATGAGCGAGATTCGCGTGGAATGCTATGCGGGGTACCGCGCCGACGAGCGGCCTCTTCGTTTTGTCCTTCGCGGACGGCAGTTCGAGGTTCAGGAGCTCGATGGGCGGTGGTATTCCCCCGAAGCCAGCTATTTTCGCGTCCGTGCGCACGACGGGAACTACTACGTACTGCGCCACGACGAGACGCAGGATTCCTGGACGCTTGACGGTTTTCGCGCGGCGCGCTGAGAAACTGCGCCTGTGAATCATACAATGGAAACAGTGCGGAAAGACTTGAGGCGTCACCAGCGGTTGCTCGTACCCGACGGACGAAAAATCCTGGCGGAGTCGCGGCAGCCGGAACTGGCGGGCGTCGTCACGGTGATCGGCCTGGGTGGAATGTTCATTCGCACGAGGGATTCGCAGTCCCACGGCACGACTCTGCGCCTGAGGTTTGTCGATCCATTCGTGGCCTTTGAGGCGGAATGCACGGTTCGGAATGTAGCGGAAAACGGCCTGGGCGTTGAGATAACCGGCGTTACGTTCGAAAACGAACAGAAACTGAGAACTCTCCTACAGCATTTGAAGCCGCAGGGTGCGTAATCGGAGCGTAGGATCTCACGATTCCTGATGGGCCCAGCGCCGCCTTCCTGGGCCATTAACTGCTGCGCGTACGGCCACAACTTTGGGTCTCCGGCCGGGTTAAACTGATTGGAAAGCGCAAGAGCAATATTTTCGTGCGCCTGCGGAGCAGCGCGGGCCTTTGCGCGATTCATGCCGATGAAGAGAAAGACCACTCGCCGATATGGCCGGCTTGATGCTGCCGGCGCCTGCGCAATCGCGACGCTCCTGAGCGTGATGCTCACGCTCGCTGCGCCCCATTCGGACGCCGCCAAACAACAGGTGAAACCGGCAGGCGGCCGCGCACCGGTCGCCATCGAAAAGGAATTCAAAGGCAAGCTGCCCATTTCGGAGCTTACCGAGGAAGAGGCCATCGTTCACGCGCTCAACCGCCTCGCTTACGGGCCGCGCCCGGGGGATGTCGAGCATATCCGCCAGATCGGCCTCGAGAAATGGATCGACCAGCAGCTGCACCCGGAATCGATCGACGATTCCGCTCTCGACGCACGTCTGGAAAAGTATCCGACGCTGTCCATGTCGTCGAAGCAGCTCTTCGAGAAATTTCCTCCTCCGCAGGCTGTCGCCAAGAAGGAGGGAATCACGAAGGAAGAAGCGCGGGAACAGACGCGGGAAAAGGCGCGAGATGCCGTGGCGCAAGTGAAACCGAGCGGCAACGACAACATCGACAAAGCGCGCCAGCAGCTGGCGAAGATCGAAGGCCCGGGACGCATTGTCGCGGAACTGTCCATGGCCAAGCTCGACCGCGCGGTGTACACCCGCCGGCAGCTGGCCGCGGTGATGGAGGATTTCTGGTTCAACCACTTCAACGTATTCGCGAACAAAGAAGCAGAGCGCTGGTTGGTCACGCCGTACCTGCGCGAGACCATACGTCCGAACACGATGGTCAGGTTCCAGGATTTGCTCCTAGCCACGGCGAAAAGTCCGGCCATGCTCTTCTACCTGGACAACTGGCAAAGCGCCGACCCGGACGCCATTCGGAGCGCTGAGGAAGCAGCGGCGCGCCGCGGCCGCTATCAGGGAGCTTTCGCTTCGGGATCGCTGCCCACGCCAGGAACCTTTCCGGGCCCCGTGTCGGGGCCGGCGTCAAACGCCGCGCCTGCTAGGAAGCCCGAGCGAGGCCTCAATGAGAACTACGGCCGCGAGGTGATGGAGCTGCACACCGTCGGCGTGGACGGCGGCTACACCCAGCAGGACGTGATCGCCATGGCAGAATGTCTCACCGGCTGGACCATCCGCGAGCCGCGCCGGGATCCCCAATTCTTTTTCGATGCGCGCATCCACGCGCAGTCCACCGAGGTCGTGATGGGAAGGAGCTTCAGTTACGGTGGAATCAAAGACGGGGAAGAAGCCCTGAAGATGCTGGCTCGACACCCCAAGACGGCGCGCTTCCTTTCGACCAAGCTGGCAAGGCATTTCGTATCGGACAATTCGCCGCCGGAGCTTGTGGATCGCCTGGCCCAAGTTTTCGAGAGTTCCGGCGGGGACATCCGCAGCGTCCTGAAGGCGATGATCTATTCGCCGGAGTTTTGGTCGCGGGAGGCGTATCGCGCGAAGGTGAAGACGCCCTTCGAGCTGGTCGCGAGCACCGTGCGCGCTTTGGGCGCGGACGTTCCCGTGTCTTTCCCGCTCGTGCAGTGGGTCGGCCGCATGGGCGAGCCCCTGTTTCAATGCATGCCGCCCACTGGTTATGCGGACAAAGCCGAGACCTGGGTCAACACCGGCGCGCTGCTGAATCGCATGAATTTCGCGCTGGCCCTGGCGGTCGACAGAATGCCCGGGGCGAAGGTGGACCTGGAAACAATTCTAGGCGCTGACGCCGCAACGGATCCGGAAACTGCGCTTAAGCAGTGTCTCACGCATTTTCTGGATGCGCAGGTGACGCCCCAGACGGAAAAGACTCTCAAGGCTCGGCTCGGCGATCCACAAGTCCTCCAGGCGCGGCTGGACGATCCGGTGAAGCACGTGAACGAGGGTCTCATCGCAGGCCTCGTCTTGGGTTCGCCTGAATTTCAACGCAGGTAGTGAGGGAGCAGCGCCATGATCATTTCGCGCCGATACTTCCTGAAAAGCAGCGGCATCGCCATGCTGGGCATGGCTTCGCTCCCATCATTCTTGCAGCGAGCCGTGGCCTCAGCCGCCGCGCCCGGCAAGAAGAAAATGGTCGTGCTGTTTCAGCGCGGCGCCGTGGACGGTCTCAACGTTGTCGTTCCGTTCGGCGAACACAACTACTATGCCATGCGCCCGACGATTGCGATTCCCGAACCGCGCCGTGGCGAGGAAGACGCCGCTATCGATCTCGACGGGTTTTTTGGCTTGCATCCGAGCCTGCAACCGCTTCTCCCTCTGTTTCGAAACCGCCAGCTCGCTATCGTGCAAGCCGCCGGCTCTCCAGACCCCACTCGCTCGCACTTCGACGCCCAGGATTTCATGGAATCGGGCACGCCGGGACTGAAGTCCACCGACGACGGCTGGCTCAACCGTGCGCTGCACTCGTTGCCGGAGGAGAAGCCTTCGCCGTTCCGCGCCGTGGCATTCGGCTCTTATTTGCCGCGCACCCTCCAGGGAGCCACGCCTGCGGTTGCCATTCCCGACCTCAAGCAGTTCAAGATGTTCGGCCCGCAGCAGACCGTCGAGGGCGGCTTCGAGGCGATGTACGAGCAGACCGTGGATGCGGCGCTTCGCGGCGTGGGCACGGAAACTTTCGAGGCCATCGATCAACTCAAGAAAATCAATCCCGACACGTACCAGCCGGAGAACGGCGCCGAGTATCCGAAGGGCCGTTTCGGACAGAGCCTCCAGGAAATCGCCCAGCTCTTCAAGTCCGAAGTGGGGCTCGAAGTCGCGTTTCTCGATAGCGGCGGCTGGGACCATCACGTCAACGAAGGAGGCGTTCAGGGCCAGCTCGCCAATCTCCTTCGCGACCTGGGCCAAGGCATCGCCGCTTTCCATCAGGATATGGGCGACCGCATGGGCGATATCGTGTTCGTCAGCATGTCGGAGTTTGGCCGCACGGCGCGGGAGAACGGCAATCGCGGTACCGACCACGGCCACGCCAACTGCATGTTCGTTCTGGGCGGCGACATCAAGGGCGGCAAAGTGTATTCACGCTGGCCGGGGCTGAGCGAAGGCGAGCTGTACCAGGGGCGCGATCTCGCGGTCACAACGGACTACCGCACCGTCCTTGGCGAGATTCTCACGAAGCACCTCGGAAACCGCGACCTGAAAACCGTGTTCCCGCTTTTTGCCAACGATCCGAGGAAGTTCCTCGGCCTCGTTAGGGCGTAGCCCGGAAGATGGCGGTCTAAGGGCCGCTGCGCCGCTCTTCTATTCCGAAGCTTTGATGCGCATGCCGTAAAACGACCGGTGCACGAAGAAGAGCGACACCACAAAGAACGCAGCCGCCAGAGCGGCAGTAACCCCAGCGCCTGCTTCCGAAGCCAGGCTCACCGCCAATTCCACAGCGAGCAGACCAAACAGCGTGGTGAACTTGATGACCGGGTTCAGAGCCACCGACGAAGTATCCTTGAAGGGATCGCCGACGGTATCGCCGACGACGGTGGCAGCGTGAAGCTCGGTGCCCTTCTGCTTGAGTTCGACTTCCACGATTTTCTTGGCGTTGTCCCACGCTGCGCCGGCGTCGGCCATGAACATCGCCTGGTACAGACCAAAGATGGCGATGGAGATGAGGTAGCCAATGAAGAAAAACGGCTCGGCGAAGGCGAAGGCCAGCGTGGCGAAGAAGACGGCGATAAAGATATTGAGCATTCCCCTTTGCGCGTATTGCGTGCAGATCTCGACCACCCTTTTGCTATCCGCCACCGACGCCTTGTCCGTCCCTTCCAGCCGGATGTTGGCCTTAATGAACTCAACGGCGCGGTAGGCGCCGGTGGTGACGGCCTGCGTGGACGCTCCTGTGAACCAGTAGATTACGGCGCCGCCGGTGATGAGGCCGAGGAAAAACGGGGCATGAAGAAGCGAAAGCTTGTCGACGTTTTCGGTGATGCCGTTGGTGAGCGCCATGATGATCGAAAAGATCATGGTAGTCGCGCCTACTACCGCCGTGCCGATCAGCACGGGCTTGGCGGTCGCTTTGAAGGTGTTGCCGGCACCGTCATTTTCTTCGAGCAAATCCTTGGCGCGGGCGAAATTAACGTCCATGTTGAAGTCTTTCTTGAGCTCCTGTTTGATGTTGGGAATCTTCTCGATCAGCGAAAGTTCGTAAACGGATTGCGCATTGTCAGTCACAGGCCCGTAGGAATCGACGGCGATGGTCACCGGGCCCATTCCCAGGAAGCCGAAAGCCACTAAGCCAAAAGCGAAAACCGGCGCGGCGATCATCAAGTTGCCCAGGCCTTGCAGACTGACGATGAAGCTGATGGTCATGAGGGAGACCATGGCGAGCCCGAGATAGTAGCCGGAGAAGTTCCCGGCCACGAAGCCCGACAGAATGCCTAGGGAAGCGCCGCCCTCGCGCGCCGAGGCCACCACTTCGCGGGTGTGCCGGGATTCAACGGATGTGAAGACCTTCACCAGTTCGGGAATCACGGCGCCGGCGAGCGTGCCGCAGGAAATGATGGTAGCGAGCTTCCACCATTGCGTCGGGTCGCCGCCGAGAGTTGGGATGATGGCACAGGAGATCAGGTAGGTCATAGCAATGGAGACGACAGAAGTGATCCATACCAGCGAAGTGAGGGGCGCCTCGAAATTCATGCGCTCTGCGTTGCCGTAGCGAGCCTTGGCGATGGCGGCGTTGATGAAATAGGCGGCTGCGCTGGCCACCAGCATGGCGATGCGCATCACGAAAATCCACACGAGCAACTGCACCTGGACGGCGGGATTCCTGACGCCGAGAAGAATGAAGGTGATCAGGGCGACGCCGGTGACGCCGTAGGTCTCGAAACCGTCGGCGGAGGGGCCTACCGAGTCTCCGGCATTGTCTCCGGTGCAATCGGCGATCACGCCCGGATTGCGGGCGTCGTCTTCCTTGATCTTGAAGACGATTTTCATCAAGTCGGAGCCGATATCGGCGATCTTCGTGAAGATGCCGCCGGCGATGCGCAGCGCGGCGGCGCCGAGCGATTCTCCGATGGCGAAACCGATGAAGCACGGCCCGGCGTAGTCGCCGGGAATGAAGAGCAGGATGAACAGCATCATGAGCAGCTCGACGCTGATGAGCATCATGCCGATGCTCATCCCGGCTTTCAGCGGAATCTCATAGATGGGATAGGGTTTTCCGCGCAGTCCGGCGAAGGCGGTGCGTGAGTTCGCGAACGTGTTTACGCGGATGCCGAACCACGCCACGCCGTAGCTTCCGGCCATTCCGATGACGCTAAAGAGCAAGATGATGGGGAGCGTGACCGCAATGGGTTTCCCAGGGACGGGAGCCAGAAAGCCGAAATACAGCACGATCACGACGGCGATGAAGAGCCACAACAGGAGAAGGAACTTGCCTTGGGCAATCAGATAGGTCTTACAGGTTTCGTAGATGAGCTCGGAGATTTCGCGCATGGAGCGGTGCACAGGAAGGTTCCTCAAGCGCGTGTAGATGGTGAGGCCGAAGGCGAGCCCGAAGAGGCAGAATAAAATCCCGAATAAGAGCAGTTTGTGGCCGTCCATGCCGAGAAACTGCACCTGTGAGAGGTCCGGGAGCTTGAGGGCGGCTTCGCCACCAGGGGTCTGGGCCGGCGCGGCGGCCAGTGCTCGCGCGGCACCCGCGAGCAGAAATGTACCGAGCGTTATGACACCTACCGCGCAGGTGCGAGCCGTCCTAAGCAGCGCGCTCACACCTCCGAGACCGTATGCCTGTGCGTCAGCCGACATTCATCCTCCGGGTTAAGACTCCAGAACGGAGCCACGAATCGCGAGAAGCGACAAGCGAGTCAACTTTTGTAGCAGGATTCAGCAGTAGCGTCAAGAAAGCGCTTTGTGTGAAGGCGGAACGCTCAGGGCGGGTCCGAAGAACCGAGAGCCACCTCAAAGAAAATCAGCGGCTGATTCTTGCCGATATCAACGATGTCGGGAACATAAAGGGTGGCTCCGTTTTCCAGCGACATGCGGTGGGCGAGGTTGAAGAACAGGAATCCGTGAATGGTGCTGAGGGGCGGAAGGATGTCCGCGTCGAGAGCAAACGGGCGCAACATCTCCGCGATCTTGCCGGTCTTCTTGTCGCGGTTGGGTAAAGGAATGCCGCCCGGCAGACGCCGCGTCTGGGCGTTCGGAACTCCCCGGGGATGGGCGATGAGGTCCGCGACTTCAATCGGAGTAAGCCAATCAATGTCCTGGCGCCCGGATTCGTGGAAATGAATTTCGAGTTGGATGGTTTCGAGGTTGATGCGCAGCGCGTGCGGCCTGTCGTTGCGCAGGAAGACCTCGAGGGCCAGGATGCCCGCCTCGAAAGGATTGGCTTTGCCGAATTTGTCCTTGCCGCGAGCCGCATCGACGTAGGGGTCGGCGGAGATGGTCACTCCGTCGTGGCTGTCCCTGGGCAGGGCCGGCTTGGTCGGCGTCGCGGGTGGAGGTGAAGCCGTTTGCGCGAACGAACTCGCCGAAGCAAGCAGCACAAGCAACGCGAGGTGAAGTGTCGGCCGCATTTTCGTCAGAACTTTGGGATGCACCGGGCCGAGCGGGAAGTTGTGCGAGTTTCAAGCTCGGCGACCCTATAATACCGCGTTTGCGCGGGGAAGAAAGAACGGGCGCGGCGGCGCGCCCGGAAAGCCATGTACTTCCTCTATCGCCTGCTAACGGCAGCGGGAATGTTCGTCTTCGCTCCCTATTTCGCGCTGCGCGGCTGGCGGCGCGGCGATTCCCGCGCCCTGCGCGAGCGGTTGGGCAGCCTGCCGCGCGAGATTGCCGCGCGGGCGGCGGACGCGGCCGCTGCGGGACCGCAGCGCGCGGCCATCTGGATTCATGCCGTGTCGGTAGGAGAAGTTCTCGCTGCAGTTCCCCTGGTCGAAGGGTTGCGGCGGCGCTTCCCGAGGCACGCACTTCTTCTTTCGACCACGACGGAAACGGGCCAGCGGCTCGCACGCCAACGCTTGCCAGGCGTGGACGGCGTCTTCTACTTTCCGCTCGATTGGGTGGTGCCGGTGCGGCGCGCCCTGCGCGCGATCCGGCCGGCTGCGATCGTCATCCTGGAGACGGAAATCTGGCCCAACTTTCTACGTGAGGCGCGGACGATGGGCGTTCCGGTAGTGATTGCCAACGCGCGAATTTCGGCGCGATCCTTCGCCCGTTTCCTCCGTTGGGAGTTTCTGGTGGGGCCGTTCTTCGCGCGGACACTTTCCGATGTGGAATTGTTCCTGGCGCAGACGACTCAGGACGCGGAGAGGCTCGCGCGGATGGGTGCGCCGCAGGCGCGGATGGAAGTCACCGGAAACCTGAAATACGACGCGGAGCCGCCGGAGCAAAGCCGTCTGGGTGCATGGCTCGAAGAGCAAGTGCGGCGGCAGGAGCGCTGGCCTGTGGTCGTGGCGGGCAGTGTTGTGGCTGAGGAGGAGCACGCTGTGCTGGAGGCGTATGACGTGGTGCAGCGGCAATGGCGGCGCGCGCTGCTGGTTCTGGCTCCGCGTAAGCCCGAGCGCTTTGAGGCAGCGGCGGAGATCGTCCGCGCGGGAGGTTGGACGGCGGTGCGGCGCAGCACCCTCGACGATGCGGCGCCGCTTGATGAAAATGCTGACGTTCTGGTGCTGGACTCGATTGGCGAGCTGGCCGGGCTCTATTCGTTGGCGGACGCGGTGTTCGTGGGCGGTTCGCTTGTTCCGGCGGGAGGGCACAATATCCTGGAGGCCGCTTGGTTCGAGCGGCCACCCGTGTTCGGGCCGTCGATGGAAAACTTTCGAGAGATGGCCGACCAATTCCTCGCGGCGCGCGCCGCCATTCAGGTGACAAGCGGCCCGCAACTCGGCAAGGTGTGGGTGCAACTCATCGAGGACCCCGCAACTCGCGGGCGCATGGGCCAGGCCGCTGGCGAGCTGTCCAAGCGCAGCCGCGGCGCGACCGCGCTCGTGCTCAACCGAATTGCCGGCATCCTTGAAGGCAAGGAAACTTCCGCATGAACCTCAAAAGGTCGCTGCTATGGCCGCTGTCGGTGCCCTATGGCGCGGCTGTGCGTCTGCGCAGGCGGATGTACCGCCAGGGAATTCTGAAGCAGCGACGCCTGGCAGGCACGGTCATCAGCGTGGGGAATCTCACGCTCGGCGGCACGGGCAAGACTCCGATGGTGCTGTGGATTGCGGAGCGCCTTGCAACCGAGGGGAAGGGCGTTGGAATCTTGACGCGCGGGTACAAAGGTGCAGGTGCGGGAGGCGCCGGGATGAGCGGTGAAGCGACGAGCGACGAGGTAGAATTGCTGCGCGAACGCTTGGGTGACCGCGTCAGAATCGGAGTTGGCGCCGACCGCTTCGCCAAAGCGCAGGAACTCGTGAGCCACGGCGTCGCGTGGTTTGTGTTAGACGACGGTTTTCAGCATCTTGGCCTGGCGCGCGATGTGGACATCGTGCTCATCGATGCGACGAATCCGTTTGGCGGAGGCCGGTTGCTTCCGGCCGGGCGCTTGCGGGAGCCAAGAAGCGCGCTTGCGCGCGCGGACATCGTGGTGATCACGCGGAGCATTCGCGCTCCGGCCGTCGAGGCTGCCGTCAGGCGCGATTCGACTGCCCCGATCTTCTACGCGAGGACGCAGCTGGAAAGCGTGCGCGGCGTGTGGAGCGAGACCTTGAGGGAAGAAGAGGCGCGGAGGAGGAAGCTTTACGCGTTTTGCGGGATCGGCAATCCGCCAGCGTTCATTGCGGACCTCCGTGACTGGGGCTTCGATATCGCCGGACACCGCTTTTTCCCGGACCATCATCGTTACTCGGCGCAGGATGCCGCCTTGATCGAGCGCGAAGCGAAAGCAACGGGCGCGACGGGTTTGGTTTGCACCGAGAAGGATGTATTCAATCTCGGCGCGATTCGCTGGCGCAGGCACGATCTTTTCGTTTGCCGGATTTCGTTCCAGGTAGAGCGCGGCGAGGAGTTCTGGCGCACGATGATGAGGCGAACGGAACAACGCGGCGCGCAGCGCCGCATTTCATAGGCCCACGCTACAGCGAGCCTCGAAGCGGATTGATGGCGTCATCGGCGCTGTGATACGTTCGGCGCGCCGAGGCGGAGTCGCCAGCGGAGAACACTTGAGGACCATGGATAGCAAGCTCGCGCAACGCCGGGGTCCCGGGCGTGACGCTTCGGCGGACGCAAGCGTTGACTTGACGCGCCTGCTCGATCTTGTCGGGGCATTTCCGCTCCAGACCGTCTGTGTGCTGGGCGACATGGTTCTGGATGAGTTTGTTTCCGGCGAGATTTCTCGGGTCTCCAGAGAAGCCCCGGTGCTGATTCTTCGCCACCGGCATACGGAGGCGTTTCCGGGCGGCGCGGCAAACGCAGTCAACAACCTCGCGGCCCTGGACGCCCAGGTGTTGCCGGTGGGAGTCGTGGGCAAGGACGCGTCCGGTGAGGCTCTTGTCGGATTCTTGCGAGGCAAGAGAGTGGATGTTTCTGGGATTGTGTCCGCGGCGGATTGCACGACAACCACGAAAACACGCTACTTGGCCGGCTGGACGCACGCGACCGAGCAGCAAGTGCTTCGAGTGGACCATGAACCTCGAATACTGTTGCCGGTGCGTGTGCAGAGGGCCATTGAGCGCAACGCTCGACGCATGGCTAAGCGCGCCGACGCCGTCCTGGTGTCGGACTACGGACTGGGAGCCGCAACGCCGTCGCTGGTCCGAAGAATTCGTGCGAGAATTTTGACGCTGGACTCCCGCTATCGTCTGCGCGAGTTCCGCGGCGCCAGAATCACCGCCGCCACGCCGAATGAGTCCGAAATCGAAGCAGCCTACCAAACGACCGTCGGAGCGGATGCGCACAGGCTCGGCGACGTGGGTCAGCGCGCGCTGCACGAACTGGGTCTGGCGGCCCTGGTGGTGACCCGCGGGAAAGACGGCATGACGGTGTTCGAACCCACCGCGCGTGGACCACGCGGGCCGCGCACGATTCCCATCTACGGCTCGGATGCCCCCGTGGACGTAACCGGGGCGGGCGATACCGTAATCGCAGCGTTCACCTTGGCATTGGCGGCGGGGGCCTCCTATTTCGAGGCGGCGCATCTGGCGAACTACGCTGCCGGCATCGCGGTAATGAAGAAGCGCACGGCAACGGTGAGCCGCGCGGAGCTTGAAGTGGCGCTGCGACGCGAAGCAACGGCTCAGCGATAGATGTTTTCTGCGGCAGGGCCGCAAAATCCGGCTCGATGGACACGCGCGAGAAAATCCTCTCCCGAGAAGGACTTCATGAAGTCCTGGAGGAACATCGCCGTGCGGGACGCAAGATCGTCTTTGCCAACGGCGTCTTCGACCTGTTGCACGCCGGGCATGTGAGATACCTTCGGGCGGCGCGCGCGGAAGGCGACTTGCTTGTTGTGGCGGTGAATTCCGATGCGAGTACACGCAAGCTCAAGGGTGAAGGCAGACCGATACTGACGGAGCGCGCGCGCGCTGCGCTGGTCGTCGCCCTCGAGGCAGTAAACTGCGTCTTCATTTTCGATGAACCCGACGTCCGGGCGTTATTGCGCGAGTTTGGGCCTGACGTTCATGCCAAGGGGACGGACTACACCGCCGAAACTGTGCCCGAGCGTGATGTAGCTGAATTGCTGGGAATACGCGTGGCCATCGTGGGCGACCTCAAGCAGCATTCGACGCGGGACCTTCTGGCGCGGCTGCGCCAGCGAACCGATGGCTGAGCCGAAGATTCTGCTCGTTCGGCTCGGTTCGCTCGGCGACATCGTGCATGCGCTTCCGGCTGCTGGTGCGCTGCGCGACACTTTCCCGTCGGCGCGAATCGATTGGCTGGTTGACGCGCGCTGGCGGCGGCTGCTGGACGGCAATCCCGATTTGAGCGAGGTCATCTGCCTAAAGGGCAGCGCTCGAGGTATCGGGCGGACTGTGCGAGGCCTTCGACAAGCAAAGTACACCTGCGCCGTCGATTTCCAGGCTTTGTACAAGTCCGCACTGCTCGCCTTCGCGTCCGGCGCATCACGGCGCATTGGCTTTTCGTCCGGCTACGCACGCGAGGGATTGGCGGCGCGCCTTTATACGGAGCAGTTGAATCCGCAGGGAGCGCACAAGGTGGATCACAACCTGACGCTTGTCCGCGGGGCTGGCGCGCAACCAAAGACGCCGCGGTTTCCGCTCGCGGTTCGTTCTCAAGATGAGGAAGCGGTTGCGGCGGCCCTCGGCGGCAGCCAAGCTGCAAAATATTTCGTGCTCAATCCAGGCGGCGGCTGGAGATCGAAGCACTGGCCCGCCGAGCGTTATGGCGCACTTTGCGGGGCGCTGACGGCGCGCTATGGCTGGCGCGGAGTTGTAAGCATCGGTCCCGGGGAAGAGCAGCTGGCAGCCGAAGTAATCGCAACTGCCGAACCTCCGCCTGCAACGCTCTCACTCCCCCTCGGGCCCCTAATGGCGCTGCTGCGCGGCGCGCAATTCGTTGTGTCGGCGGATACCGGCCCATTGCATCTGGCTTCCGCGCTAGGCGCGCCTGTGGTCGGCCTGTATGGCCCCACGGATCCGGCGCGCAACGGTCCCTATGCGGCGGAGGATATCGTGGTGCGCAATCCGCGCGCGAGCGAAACCACCTACAGGCGCGGCCAATCGTACTCCTCTGCGATGTTGTCCATCACCGTGCCGCAAGTTGTGGAGGCGGTCGAGCGCCGGCTGAGGCAGCGCACATGACCGTCCAAAGAAGGTTCTGGATGCGCTGGCGCGTACGGCTGGGTTACCCGGTGGCGCTGGTCTATTGGCTGCTGGCGACGCCGTCGCCGCGATGGATCCTGATTGGCGGAATGGTGGCCGCGCTCGGATTGATGGTGCGCGCCTCCGCTGCCGGCTACCTGCGCAAGAGCGAGGATCTGGCCATGTCCGGGCCCTACGCGCGAACGCGCAACCCTTTGTATTTCGGCAGCGCTCTGATCGCGGCGGGATTCTCGATGGCTGGCTTTTCGTGGCCGGGCGGCGCCGCGGTGATGCTGTATTTCTGCGTCTTCTACTATGCCGTGATGCGTAACGAAGAAGAAGAGCTACGCGAGCGCTACGGCCAGGCCTTCGATAACTACGCGGCGCGCGTCCCGCTGTTTTTCCCGCGGTTGGCCGATTCGAAGATGGGAACGGAAGCGACAGCGCAACGTGCTAAGGAATTCTCCTGGCGGCAGTACCGGCGCAATCGCGAATATCAAGCGCTGATTGGAATGATTGCCGGGCTGGTGGCCCTGTGGCTGCGAATGCTCCTGCGCGCCCGGGCGCCATGGCTGCTTCCGTAGGGGCGGCAGCTCTTTACTGGAGGCGGTACACGGCGTGCATGACCCGCTGGAATTGCGGGCGGTAGATCAAATCGAACGCGCGCTCTTTGCCCGGGAACATCTCGAGCGCCACGCGCCGCGTCGCCGCAATCATTCCCGCCGCTTCCTCGGCTGAGAGATCGCCCCCGGCAATCGATTCCAGAGTAAGGTGGACTAGGATTCGCAAGCGGCGAATGCGCCGGCTTTCTTCGTCGATTTCTTCCTGTGTGGGGAACTGCAATTTGCAATTGTCTGTCATCGGGCCGGTGGCTGCGTCCCAAACAGTATGGACTTCGGTCGAGGGGCGCGCAATAGTACTCGCGGCCACTGCACTACAAATGAGCAATGAAGAGTGGCGGGCGCGCATGCATGTGAGCGAACTCAAAACGCAACCGGCTCCCGGGCAGCTGGCCGCGGATGTTGCTCAGCGAATGTCCGCACTCGCAGGTCCCGCCCGTCGGTGACGGCGGTCACGGCGCCGTCGCTGTCCGTGCGCAGCAATCGCACTCCCGCGCGCTGATACCGTTCCAACACACTCTCCGCAGGATGGCCGAACGGATTCGCTTCGCCGACAGAAACCACTGCAACTCGAGGAGCGACTGCGGCTACGAATGCGTCGGTGGACGATGTCTTGCTGCCGTGGTGCGGGACCTTCAGGAAATCGGCGGAATGGGCCAAGGGTCATGCGCGAGATTGTCTTCGACGCGCTTCTGAATGTCGCCAGGCAGCAGGAAATTGATGGGGCCGTCGGAAAGCCGCAGGACGAGCGAGTCGTCGTTCGACGCCTGCGGCACGCTGGCGGAGTCGGGGGGCCAGAGGAACTTGCCGGTAACCCAGCCCAATGGAATTGCGCGCCGCGCGTTTGACGGACAATCTCCACGCCGCGAGATCGCGCCTCGCGCAGAAGACTCTCAAAGGCAGGCGTCTCTTCCACGCGGCCGATCCAGAGCTGGCGGACACGAAAATTCTCAAGCACGCTGTACAGTCCGTCGAGATGATCGTGATGGGCATGCGTCAGCGCGACCACGTCGAGATGCTTCACCCCGCGCGACCACAGATACGGCGACACCACCTCTTCGCCGATGTCCGCACCGGAGCGCCTGCCCGCGACCCAGCCGGAACCCTCCTGGCCGCCCCCGTCCACCAGCATGGTGCGCCCGTCTGGAAAGGCCACCAGGATCGAATCGCCCTGGCCGACATCCAGCACGCTCGCTTCCAGCTTGCCGCGCTCGAATTGCGGCGCCCATGGATGAGTCGCCACGACAAGCGTGGCCGCCGCTAGGGCCATCGCCGAAGCCCATTCGGCCGGGCGAATCGCAGGCGGCCGGCTACGGCGGCTAGAACGATTTCTCCGGGAGGCAGCTGCCCGCGCGGCCCCGGCCAGGCAAACCAGGCCGCTGAAGAACAGAATCAGAAGCCATGCCGGAGGTCCGGGTATGCGATAAGAGGCGTGGGGCCATCGGCTGAACGCTTGCACCGTGGCAAGAAGCCATCCCGTGAACACGCCGAGCACGCTTGCGAAAGCAACCGCCAGGCGCCCCCACAGGAACGTGAGCGCCAATGTCAGAAAGCCGAGCGGAACAATCACGCCGGTCAATAGGACGGCAGGAATGTTGCTGAGGGCGCCCGCGAGACAGACGCGATGAAAGGCGAGCGCGAGCAAGGGCACCATTCCCCACTGAATCACGGCCGACAGCAGCGCGATGTCCCACAGTCGCAGCGCCGCCGCAGCCGGCATCGCCACGAGGGGCGCCGCGAGCGAAGCCATTGGGCGCGGCAGGCGCCGCGAGAGCCAGCGGATCGTGGCGCGCGCTTCAATTCGGAATTGGGCGACCTTGGGTTCGTGGCCTGTGTCGCGAGTCGCGTCGCCAAGATGCCTGAGCCCGGCGCGATACGGCGCGCTGGTTCGGTCCATCCAGGGCAATGCAAGTCCGGCGATAACCGCTGCGGCGGTGAACGACAGATGGAAGCTCGAATCCGAAAGCGACGACGGCTTCCAGAAGAGGATCGCCAGCGCCGCCAGCGCCACCGTGTTCAGGAGCTCGACGCGACGGTAGAAAAGACGCACGCAGATGTGGAGCGCCGCCACGAGGGCGGCGCGAAGGATCGGCGGGCGATCCTGCACAATTGCAGCATAGGAGGCCAGGACCATCAGCGTTGCCAGACTTGTGGCCCAGAGAGGAGTGTGCAGCCGGCGGCAAATCCAAAAGAGCGCAACAGCCAGCGCCCCCACGTGAAGTCCCGCGACGACGAGGGCATGGTAGGCCGCCGTCTTTTGAAACTCGGTGACGACCTCCGCATCAACGAAGCTGCGATCTCCCAGCAGCATCGCTTTCAAAACCGCGCCGCGTGGCGCTTGCGCGCCAAACAGCGAGTCCACACGAGCCAGAAGGCTGCCGCGCGTTCGCGCGAGAAGATGCCGGAGCGTCGGCGCTGGGCGACCGAGTCGCCGCAGCAGTTCGCCGTTGCGCAGAGAACCGGTCAGGTCAATTTCTTGCCGCGCTAGAAAACCGCGGACGTCGAATGCGCCGGGGTCCATGAAATTCCGCGGCGGCCGCGCCCGCATCAGCGCTTCGACGCGGTCTCCCGCACGCAGTTCCGCGGGTGCGCTCGCCGCTTGCTGGCCGTATAGATTCGCGCGCAGGCCGCCGCTGACAGGCAGAGGGGATCCGGCAACCTCCACTTCCTCGAGGTCGAGTTCGTAACGGCGCCCCCATGGAAACTGAGCGGGATCTTCCCGCAGCCTTCCCCGCCAGCGCAGCGGCTCGGCTGTTTCAAGGCGTCCCTGAGCGATGAGTCGTGTCACGTGGTTCGACGGCACCGCCGCGCGCTCGAGACCGGAAGCTGCCGCGCCAAGCAGAGCCCACGCCAGGAGCGCCGTCGCCCAGGCCGCAACAGCCCTGGTGCGCCACAGCAGGAATCCGGCGAGCGCAAGGGCAGCCACGGCCGCCGCCAGAGAAGCCTCCGGCGCCGCCTGCCAGCGCGTGGCGACCGCGATGCCGCAAAGAAACGCGGCGGCCACCCAAACGGCTGGCAGTTTCATCGGCTTCGGGCAAGCCGCGCGACGGTTTCGATGTGAAACGTCTGCGGGAACAGGTCGAAAAGAGCGATTTGGGCGATCTCGTAGCCCGACCGGCACAAGGCCTTGAGATCCCGCGCCAGGGTCGCCGGATCACAGGAGACGTACGTGATCCGGTCAGGTGCCAGCTGTGCGAGCCGCGAGACTGCCGCCGGCATCAGGCCGGCGCGCGGCGGGTCGAGGACGACAAGTTCCGGCTTCTCCTTGCATTTTTCGAGGAAGCGCTCGACATCCTCGGTGCGCACTTCGACCGGCGTATGCGACCCTGCGTTGCGCTCGAGGTCGCGCGCGGCGGCCGGATTCGATTCGACCGCTATTACGCGGCCGAATCTGTTGGCGAGCGGCAGTGAAAAAAGCCCCACGCCGGCAAACAGGTCGAGCGCTAGGCGCCCGCCCTCCGCCGAGCCCGCGACGTATTCCTGAAGCGCATCAACCAGAAAGCGATTCACCTGGAAAAACGAAAAATGTCCAACGCGATACTTTGCGGCTCGCGTTTCGTACTCGATGAAGCCGGGCCCGAAGAGCTCCATGCGATCGCGTGCCGGGTCGTGCAGAAGCAGGCTTTCGACCTCCGGCAGTTGCGCGCGCAGCCTCTCGACCGTGCGGTTGGGGTCGGAAGGGAACGAAGAGAATGTCGCGGTCAGCAGCAGCTTCGTGTCGGACGCGTTGACGAAGGCTTCAAACTCACGCACTCCGGGAGCGTGGGCGCTAAGCCCACGGCGCAGAGCAAGAAGGGCTCTAAGCAACAGAGGCGAAAGGATGGGGCAATCGTGAACCGGACAAATGGACGCGGAATTCGCGCGAAGGTAGCCGAGCGCCGGCTGGGACGGCGCGAGGGCCTCCGGAGCCACGTTGTCCAAAGAGCGTATCTTCCATTGCGCGCGATTGCGGTAGCACCAGGGTTGCGCCGACAACACTTGTATGTCGCTGCCCCAGTGGATGCCTCCAATGCGCCGAAGAGTCTCGCGCAAGATGTCGTTCTTATGGCGAAGCTGACACTCGTACGCTATGTGCTGGTAGTTGCAGCCGCCGCAGTCGCCAAAATGGAGGCATTGCGGGGCCACACGATCGGGGGACGCAGACAGGATTCGTTCGAGGCGCGCTCGGACAAATTTGCGCTTATCTTCGACTACGGTCGCGGCGACTCTCTCCTGCGGAAGGACAAAGGGAACGAAGACGGTCGAGCCGTCGTGATGCGCCAAACCATCGCCGCCGTACACCAGTTTCTCGATGGTGAGGCCCTCGATCGTGCTGTTCGTCGCGGCCATGGGGTTTGTAATGCGCCGCCTTGCGTCCATTGCACAGCTAGGTCAGATAAAACAAGCTAAGTCGCGGCACCCCGAACTGCTCAAAGAGCCGTTTCTGCATGTATTGCCGCTCCAGCTGTGCCAACTGCGCCGCCGACATCTTACGCCGGTAGGGCGCGAGCGCGTGATCCATTTCGCGGCGAATGGCCAGCATGGCTTCCTCTTCGGCGTCGGCGGAGAGAGCGGCGGCGAGCTTTTCTTCGAGCACAGTGAACCGGCGCTCGAGATCTTCGAGGTCAAGCTTGCCCGGCGCATCGATCAGCGCGCGCGCATCCTCAAGGCGCTGCGCGGTCTCTTCGAAACGCGCCGCCAGGCCGGGATGAGCGCTGCCTTGTTTTTCGGCGGCTGCTCGCAGCCGCTCGCGATTGCGCGCGCAATACGTTCGCAGCTCGTCGCGCGAAAAAGGCTCGGCCGGGACGCGCGGAGATTTCACCTCTGGCCCGGCGCCTGCAGCCGCTTCCTGGGCTTCCTCCGCCGCATCGAGCACGGCGTCCACGCAGTACGCAAGGCTTTTCAGTTGGCGTCCGCCCGCCGCGCGCCTGGACCGCGTCCAGCTCTCGAACGCCCGATCGATGCCCTTCAGCACGGCCGGAAGGGGAATCCCGGCCCTTTGCCACGTCTCCACGATGGCCCAATCGAGCGGCGACACTAGCAGGTGCGCACCGCGCTTCCGCCAGAAATACTCTTCGATTTCTGTGAAGTAATTGAAATAGTTGAGGGATTCCATGGCCGATGGGAAAGACTCGCCCGGCGGCAAATCCTCTCACGTGGAGCCGCTGGGACCGGCGGCTCGATGCGAAGTTTTCCTGGGTGCGCTGCCACGCTCCTCTGCGCCCGATCGATTCCGCTCCCAGATGAGCCGCAATCCCGTGAGCGTCAGGAATTCATCGGTGTGGTTGATGTGCTTGGAGCCGCGCGCGATCAGTCCGGCTTGCCCTCCGGTGGCGACCACTTTCGCCTGCGCGCCCAGTTCCGTCTTCATGCGCGCCAGGATCCCGTCCACCATGTCCACCGTGCCGTAGTAAAGGCCGGACTGAATGTTCGTCACGGTATTTGTGCCGATGGCCTTTCCTGGATCCTTGATTTCGACCCGCGGCAACTGCGCCGTGAGACTGAAAAGCGCTTCCGACGAGATGCCGATGCCGGGCGCGATGGCGCCGCCGAGAAACTCTCCGCGCGCCGAAATGGCGTCGAAGGTGATGGCCGTGCCGAAGTCCACGACGATCACCGGCCCGCCATATTGCTCGAAGGCCGCGACGCCGTTGACGATGCGATCGGCGCCCACTTCGAGCGGATTATCCACCAGCGTGGCGATGCCCGTCTTGACGCCCACCTCGACGAAGAGAGGCTTGTGTCCCAGATAGATTCGAGACATCTCACCCAGCGTCCAGTTGAGGGGCGGTACCACCGAACTGATAATCACGCCGCTGATTTCCCCCGGCTCGAGCTTGCCCAGCGTGAAAAGGTCGCGCGTCAGGATGCCGTACTCGTCCACGGTCTGGTCGCGCGCCGTGGTCAGGCGCCAGTGGGCGATAAGCTCCTTGCCGCGGAACACGCCCAGCACCGTGTTCGTGTTTCCCACGTCCATAGTCAGAAGCATCGGCTAGGCCTCTTCCACGTCGCCCGAGAGAACCGGCTCGACGCCGCGTCCGTCGTCGCGCGCCACGCGCAGCACGCCGCTGGCTTCCAGGCCAGCCGTGGTGCCCGTGAATGTTTCCATGGCGGTCGAAATCCTCACGCGCTTGCCCTGAAAATAGCTCGATACTTCGGCGAATCGCTTCACGATCGGCGCGGCGCCTTCGGCAAGGAACTGATTGTAGTGCCGGTCTAAGTGGCGCAGCAACCGGATCAGCAGCTCCAGCCGCGAATGAATCTTGCCCGTCTCCATGCGCAGCGATGTCGCGACGCCCGCCAATTCCGCAGGCATCTTCGTCTGGTTGACGTTTACGCCGATGCCGATCACCGCGTAGTGCATGCGGTCCGGCTCTGCGTGCATCTCCGTCAGGATTCCGGCGAATTTGCGGCCGCCGATCAGCAGATCGTTGGGCCAGCGAATGTCGGGAAGGGAATCGAGTTCTTCGGCGGCGGCGTCGCGCGCGGCAAGTCCCGCCACGAGCGTCAGCAGGGGCGCGTGAGCGGGCGGAACCGGCGGCCGCAGCAGCACCGTGCAATGGATGCCCGCGGATTTCTCGGAAATCCACTTGCGCCCGGCGCGCCCTCGCCCGGCGGTTTGCTCTTCCGCGAGCACGACCGAGCCGTGCGGCTCGCCCTGCTCTCCCAGCCGCATGGCCGCGGTGTTGGTCGAATCCACCTTAAAAAAATGATAGATGCGACGCGCGAAAGGCGTGCCGTGCAGCCGATGAATCAGCAATTGCGGCACGAGGATGTCAGGGATCTTTTCCAGGTGGTAGCCCGTGCGCGGATGGCCCTTCACGCGTACGCCGAGATTCCGCAGCGTCTGCACCCAGCGCCACACCTGCTGGCGCGTTTCGCCGATTTCGCGCGCGATTTTCGCCCCGCTGATCACGATCGTCGAGTTCTCGACCAGCAGCGTCAGCAGCGCATCAATGCGCCGGTCGGTGGTGCCCGGCAGGCTCGCCATGCGTTTTGCCGCCATTGGAGCATCGAAGCATACTCGGCCTGACACTCACCGACAAGCGAGGGCCTTAGATTTTCAGTAGGGTTAAATGCTCGAGGAGTTTTTCGCGCTCTGATTGACGTTCCGCAAGCACGGCTTCGAGCTTGCGGACGACTTCGGCAGGAGCTTTGGTTCGGAAGCCTTCATCGGCTAGGCGCTTCTCCTTGGCTTCGATGTCTTGCGTGACGCGCGCGATGTCTTTTTGAAGTTGTTTGGCTTTGGATTCTCTGTCGCCAGCCTCGTAAGGGATGAGCAGAGTAAACTTCGCCGTCGACCGAAAAGCGGAGCCCGCAGGGTCAAGAGGGCGATCGAAAATCCTCAATTCCGATAGAAGCGACAGCCGCAGGATGGCCTCCAGGTTAGCCGCCACGAGCTGCCGCGTGGTCAAGTGATCCGAGAATACACGACCGGGAACCTTGGTCTTAGGGTCGAGCTTCATCTCGGCGCGGATGTTCCGCGACGCGACTATGACTTCCTGCAACGTCGCCATCTCGCTTTCTGCTGAGGCGTTGCTCCACTCCTGGCGGGCTGCCGGAAATTGCGCGAGCGCTATCGACGGCGCCGCCTGGCCCTGCGGCAGCCGATGCCACAGCTCTTCGGTCAGGAAGGGCATCGCAGGATGCAGCAGGCGCAGCGCAGCTTCGAGCGCCGCGAAAATGTTCCGCCACGCTGGAATGGCGATCGCTCGGTCGGGCGATGAAAGCTGCGGCTTCACCCACTCGATGTACCAGTCGCAGAAATCGCCCCAGAAGAAATGGTAGATGGTCTGGGCCGCTTCATGAAAGCGAAAGCTGTCGAGCGCGTCGTTGACCTGCGCGATCACCGCCGCGAGACGCGAGAAAATCCAGCGGTGCGCCAGCGAACCTTCGCCCGGCACCGCATACGGCGCTTTCGCGCGAACCTCCGGCGACGCCAATTCTTCGAGCCTTAAACCCTGCGCCTCAATCTTTCCGAGGTTCACAAACAAGAACCGCGCGGCATTCCAGATCTTGTTCGCGAAGGCGCGCGCTCCGAGGATATCGTCTTCACGCATAGCGATGTCGGTGCCAGGCGCGGACTTGCTTACCAGCATGTAGCGCAGGGCGTCGGTGCCGTACTGCTCGGTCATTTGCAAGGGATCAACGCCGGTGCCCTTGGCCTTGGACATTTTCGCGCCTTCGGCGGTACGCACGAGCGAATGCAAATAGAGCCGCCGGAACGGAATCCTCTCTTCGCGCGTGGCGCCCGGCATCAGCTTCAGGCCCATCATGATCATGCGCGCGTCCCAGAAGAACAGGATGTCGTAGCCGCTGATCAGCAGACTCGTGGGATAGAACGCACGCAGGTCGGGCGTGTCGTCCGGCCAGCCCAGTGTTGAAAACGGCCACAGCGCCGAGCTGAACCACGTGTCGAGCACGTCGGGATCCTGCTCGAGCTGCGACCCGCCGCATTTCGGGCATGTTTTCGGAACGCCCGCCGCGCGCGCGTGGCCGTCCGCGATTTCGACGCGCGAATCCGTCGCCGAAACCATTTCCCTGCAATCGGCGCAATGCCAGATGGGAATGCGGTGGCCCCACCAGAGCTGGCGCGAAATGCACCAGTCGCGAATGTTCTCCAGCCAATTGAGCAAAATCGTCCGCTGGTTGTCCGGCACGACTTCGATCAGGCCGTCGAGCACCGCTTGCTTCGCCGGCTCGGCCAGCGGCTTCATCTTGCAGAACCATTGCGTCGAAATGCGCGGTTCGATTTCCGTCTTGCAGCGGTCGCAGGCGCCTGTGGAATGCGCGTGGTCGGCGACGCGCTCAAGGAGGGCGAGCGCTTCGAGGTCCGCGACGACCTTCTTCCGCGCTTCGAACCGGTCGAGCCCCGCGTATTTGCCCGCTGCCGCGCTCATGTGCGCGTCGCCGGTCATCACGTCAATTTCCGGCAGGTTGTGGCGCTTGCCGACTTCGAAGTCGTTCGGGTCGTGCGCCGGCGTGATTTTCACGACGCCGGTACCGAACTCGCGGTCCACATAGGCGTCCGCGACGACCGGGATTTCACGGTTCATCAGCGGCAGCAGCACCCTCTTGCCGACGAACTGATTGTAACGGTCGTCGTCCGGATGCACGGCGACGGCCGTATCCCCCAGCATCGTTTCCGGCCGCGTGGTGGCCACGACGAGATGTTCTCCCGGCGCGCCGGCGACCGGGTAGCGGATGTGCCAGAGCTTGCCCTGGCGCTCCGTGTGAGCGACTTCCAGATCGCTGATGGCCGTGCCGCAGCGCGGGCACCAATTCACCATGTACCGCCCGCGGTAAATCAGCCCTTCGCGGTAGAGCCGAAGAAACTCTTCGATCACGGCGCGATACAGCGCTGGCTCGAGCGTGAACCTTTCGCGCGTCCAGTCGCACGAAGCGCCCAGGCGGATCATCTGCCCCTTGATCATTCCGCCGCTTTCTTCCTTCCATTTCCAGATGCGGCGCTCGAATTCCTCGCGGCCCAGTTCCTGGCGCTTGATTCCTTCCTTGGCGAGCATGCGCTCGACGACGAATTGCGTGCCGATCCCTGCATGGTCCATGCCGGGAAGCCACAGCGTGCGGTCGCCGCGCATGCGGCGCCAGCGCACCAGCATGTCGATCTGCGTGTGTTCGAGCATGTGGCCGATGTGGATCGAACCGGTCACGTTGGGAGGGGGCAGCGCGATCGAGAAGGTGCGGCCGGAATCGCGCCGCGAGTTCTCCGCCGAGAAGAGATTGCCGTCGAACCAGGCCTTGGCCCAGCGCTGCTCGATTTCCTTCGGCTCGTACGCCTTGGGTATGTCGCGTCCCATGGAAGCCTTTGCTTGCGCCCAATTGCTTCGCAGATGAAACATTGAATATAAGCGGCGGGTGCGGGAAGCGTCAAATGGGGTGAGAGACACTGCCGGAAGTTTGTTTCGGCTGCATTCCTTGCGCATAGTTGGAAATCGGCTAAACTTAATCGGCAGTGAAGCTGCTGAAGCGCCTGCTCGGAGCCTTGGCCGTTCTATGTGCGGGGGCGTTTGCGCTCGATGCGGCGGTGATTCATGTGAGGATGAGAACGGGCGGCGCGTTTGGATCTATCGAGGTGCGGCGCTACTGGGAGATACCCAGCAAAGGCAACAAGTTCGAGTACAGCTTCGATCCTCCGCAGGCGCAGACCTGCGTCCATGCGCTGTTTCCACACATGGGTTACAGTCCGTGCTGGTATCTGAGCCGGCACCGCCTGCAGCGCGTCGCCACTGCCGAGCCGCCGGCACCCGGCCTTCCGGCCAGCCTGAATTGACCTTGGGCTCGCACAGCGTGGTCATTTCCGCGCTTTGCGCGGCCTGGATTTCGATGGTACCGCGACGACTGTGGTGGCCGCCGCCGCGCGCAGCAGGGCGAGAAACGCCTGGGCGTCTTTTGTAAGAGGCCGATGGCGCGGATGAATCACGTCCAGGTTCCTCCGCAGCGGTTCGGCATTTGCGATTTCGATGGCGGTGAGCTTGCCGGCCTGCAATTCGTGGGTCACGGCGATGTGGGGAAGGAAGCTCAGTCCCAGCTTGCGTTCCACCATGCGCTTCGCTGCCTCGATGGTTTCGACTTCCAGCACCACGTTGGGCAGCAGCCCGGCGCGGCGAAATAGTCCCTGGCTCAGAGTCCAGTCGCTTGAACCCCGGTCGTAGAAGATCAAGGGCCATGATTCCACTTCCTCGAGGCGCACGTGTTGTTTGCGTGCGTCTGGGTGCGCGGGGTGTCCCACCAGGATCAGGGGATCGTCGCGTAGAGTCATGGTTTCCACTTCCGGATGGTTCAGCGAGCGCGCCACGCCAATATCAGCCTCGCCATCCAGCACCATCTTCAGCACTTGCGCGGAAGTGCCCGACCGCAGCGTGACCATCACCTTCGGATTCGCATCCTGGTAGTCTTTCATGACGTCCGGCAGAAAGTAAGTGCATACCGAGAGCGCCGCGGCGATGTTCAGCGCGCCTGCCGAAGCCGGCTGAAGTTCGTGGACCGCCTGGCGCGCCAGCGCGACGATTCGCAGGAGTTGCTCGGCGTGAGGGCGCAGCGCCTTGCCGGCGGCGGAGAGCGAAAGATGCGCCCTCTCGCGGTTGAACAGCTTCACGCGAAGCGAGTCCTCCAGACCGCGGATGCGCGCGCTCACCGCCGGCTGGCTCACGCGCAGCGCCTCCGCCGCGCGGTGAAAGCCGCCGTAAGTGACCACGGCCAGAAACGTTTCCAGTTGATCGATTTCCACGAGTTCTCCTCCGCGTGGCAGCCGGTACGAGCGTACTGCAACTGATAAAGAATGTCTATCGCGATGATAACGACAATCAGTTTGACTGATTGCCTTTCCGCCCTCACAATCGCTTCACGCTCGGCGCCATGCGATTGCCGCCGGGCCAGGAAACGGGCCCCCGCAGCAATTGGCCTAGCGGTCGCTGAGGGAAAGGAGCTGTGGCGATGGAAGGTTCGAGCATGCGGTCTTTTCCCCGGATGTCCATCGACAAGCCGGTCGAAGTTCGAGTGGGCGATCGCACCATCTGTGTCGAGCACCCCGCCAACAATTTGAGCGCGGGCGGCCTTTTTGTGGGTCGCGCCGACCTCCCCGTCGGCGCTCCGGTGCATGTCAAAATCCCCGTGAATCATCACTTCTTTGAGGCGGACGGCCAGATTCAGGGCGCCAGCGAGTGCGGCGCGGGAATCGGCTTCACGTCCGTAGCTGGCGTGAATCGCCAGGCTCTGGACGATCTCATCGAGGAGTTGACGCTTCGCGGTCTTCCGGCGGCCTAAGCGCTGCCGGAACGGTTCGAAGGAATCGGCTTCAACCTGAGGGTAGCAGACGCGGCGCAAGCCGCACGACGCGAGTGTGTTCGCGTTCAAGTTTCGCCGAAAGGAATCGAACATGAAAGCCAACGGAAAGCAGGCAAACGGCAACGGCAAAGCGAACGGGCACGGCGGCAAGCAGCTCTCGAATCTTGAGATGGAGTGGCGCTCCAATCCGCGCTGGAACGGTATCTCCCGCCCGTACAGCGCCAAGGATGTCGAGCAGCTCCGCGGCAGTGTTCGCGTCGAGCACACGCTCGCTCGGCTGGGCGCGGAACGCCTCTGGAATTTGCTCCATAGCGAGGAGTTTGTTCCGGCGCTAGGCGCCGTCACCGGCAACCAGGCCGTCCAGCAGGTCAAGGCTGGCTTACAGGCGATTTATGTCAGTGGCTGGCAGGTGGCCGCCGATGCCAACGACTCCTATCAAACCTATCCCGATCAGAGCCTCTATCCGGTTGACAGCGTCCCCAATCTGATTCGCCGCATCAACCAGGCTCTCTTGCGGGCCGACCAGATCCAGCATGCGGAAGGAAAGTCTTCGACCTACTTTCTTGCGCCCATGGTCGCGGACGCCGAAGCCGGCTTCGGCGGCAATCTCAACGCGTTCGAGCTAACCAAGGCGATGATCGAGGCGGGCGCAGCCTGCATTCACTTCGAAGACCAGCTCTCTTCGGCCAAGAAGTGCGGCCATTTGGGCGGCAAAGTTCTCGTGCCCACCCTGGAAGGAGTTCAGAAGCTCGTCGCCGCGCGTTTGGCTGCGGACGTGATGGATGTGCCCACGCTGATCATGGCCCGCACGGACGCGGATAGCGCCGGTTTGCTCACCAGCGACGTCGATCCTCGCGACCGTGAATTCCTCACTGGCGAGCGTACTTCCGAAGGCTTTTATCGCATTCGCAGCGGCATCTGCGCCGCCATCGCGCGCGCCGACGCCTACGCTCCTTATGCCGATTTGCTCTGGTGCGAGACCTCGAAGCCCGATCTCGCCGAAGCGCGCCAGTTTGCCGAAGGCGTCCATGCGCGCCATCCCGGCAAGATGCTAGCCTACAACTGTTCGCCGTCGTTCAATTGGAAGAAGGCTCTGGACGACGCGACCATCGGCCGGTTCCAGCGCGAGCTCGCCGCCATGGGGTACAAGTTCCAATTCATCACGCTCGCGGGTTTCCACTCGCTCAACATGGGTATGTTCGATCTTGCCCGCGAATACAAGACCGCCGGGATGACCGCCTATTGCCGCCTGCAAGAAGAAGAATTTCGCCAGGAACGCGAGTATGGCTACGAAGCCGTGAAGCACCAGCGCTTCGTCGGCACGGCCTATTTCGACGCCGTGCAGCAGGCCATCACCGGCGGCACGGCATCCACCACCGCGCTCGCTGGTTCAACGGAAGCGGCGCAATTCATGGATACGAAGGCAAAGCCTTCGGTCAGTGCAGCTGCAGCGGACTAGAAGCACGGTCGGGTTCGCATTCTAATTTCTTTCGCGCCTGTAGCACCACGCATGAAGGGAGCCAATCACCCCTTCTTCGGGCTTCGGGGCCAATCAAGTAGTCGAAGTATCCCAGCCAAGTGAGGCAAATCGGCGCTGACAGGCGAAGCCACCGGCGCCAGCATTGCACGAGTCGCTCTCCCATACGCGAGAACCTGAACTGTGCGAAGCGATGATCCTGCACCTGAAAACCATTCGCTTCCATGAGCTTCTTGAGTTCGTCGAGCTGATAGCCTTCGCGTTTGTGACCCCAGGGATCGTCTTTGTTGACCTCTCCGGGTGGAACAGGGACGGAAAGGACCAGCCTCCCGCCGGGCGCTAGCACCCGGCACACCTCTGCGATTCCGGCCGCGTCATCGGTGAGGTGCTCGAGCACTTCCAGGAAGAGGATTGTGTCTAAGCAGCCGTCTGCGAATGGCAGGCGATCTGCGCGTGTGACCGCGCACGCAAGGTTCTTGTTGTCGCGATGGCGAGCCTTGACGCGTTGAAGAGCTTGTTCGTCGACGTCAGCCGCATAGACTTTGGCTGCGTGTTCGCTGAGGTATTGCGTGAAGACGCCAGGTCCGCAACCGATGTCCGCTGCGCGGCCCAGATCGGCGCCCAGGAATTCACGGATGATCCTGAATTTTGTGGGCCGCTGAATCGATACGGCGTCTGCGACCACCCAATGATAGAACTTCCACGCCCAAAGGCTTCGTCCCAGCCGTTGGCGCCAGCGTGCCGTGAAACTCATGCCGAGTGTTGCGCCAACTCGCCGCGGGGCGCCGACGGAACCAGCCGGCAATACAAGTCAAAATACTTCCTCACCATGCCGGACTCAGAGAAAAGATCCAGAGCGCGGCGGCGTGCGACGTCGCCAAATCGGGCGCTCATCTCGGGATCCTCCAAGACAGTCCTCATGCATTTGGCCAGCGCTTCGGCGTCACCAGCGGGGAACCGAAGTCCACAGTCGCCGACTACTTCGCCTAATCCCCCAATGTCGGACGCGATCACCAATCGGCCGCGCATCATTTGTTCAATGGCCGCGAGTCCGGCCGTTTCCTCCCAAACCGAAGGCATCAGGACGGCGGCTACGTCCTGTGCCGCCGCTTGAAAGGCCGCTCCGGTAACGAATCCCGTGAACTCAACGCGTTCAGTAAGACCGAGCTTCTCGCTTAGCCTCCTGAGTTCAGCTTGTTCAGGTCCATCGCCGATGAATCTGAGCCGGAAACGGCAGCCCTCCTCTTGCAAGCGATGCGCAGCTTCGAGGATCAACGGCAAACCTTTGAGGCTTACCAGGCGGCCTACGTATGCGAAGCACAGAGGCGTTCCATCCGATTGCGCGAAGCCTTTCGAAGTCGCTTCGCCAGGCGCATCCGGAACGCCGTAATAGACCACTTGGGACCGCGAAAGCTCGAGCCGCTTCTGCACGTGCTGAGTGATCGGCATGTTGGCGGCCACCCGCTGACACAACCATCGGCGTGGAAATGTCAAAACGAGCATCCTAAGGCTGCCGAACCAACCTACTGTTCCGGCATTGCAGCGCAAGCATTCACCGTAGCGGCGTGCAAGGAAGTGGCCTGGACAAACACTCTTTGTCGGCTCGTAAAAAAGCAACCCGTTTGGACAAGCTGGCGGATAGCCGTGGTGTTCGACGACAACGGGCTTGCGAAGGAGCCTCGCCAAGAGCAACGGAACGAGGCACGGCCCAGCGAGCTGAACGACGTCGGTCTCCCGCACCAAACGGATCAGCTTCAAAAGGCTGGGCCGGCGCACCACTCGATATGCCAGACGGGAATCGTCAAAGCCTTCCCCTGCCGTAAGGGTCGCGACGGTTACTTCGACAGCCGCTCGGGGCGACGCGTAGGAAAAGGATGCAAGGCCGTGCGCCAGAATCATGACGTATTTTTCCGCACCCCCGACGGTCGGCGCAAAAGAGTGCGTGTAGATTAAGACTCTCACTGGCGTTTTGAGTCTGCCTCAAGTCCGGCGCTCTTTCAATCAATGTCAGCGCTCCTTCGGCGCCTTGCCATCATTTCTCGGAGTGTCAGAGGATCTGGCCCCTTGGGGAGTCTCGTTCCCGGTTTCCTTGCCTGCGGCGGCGGATTCCTTGTCTTCGTCCTTCGCCAGGTACTGGACGATGAGAGAGATGCGGCGGTTCGAGGGGTCGAGTGGCGCAGCTGGTTTTCGCAGCACGCGATCCGCAAAGCCGCGCACTTGCGTAATTTGGTCCTGGCGCAGGCCGTTTTGCGTCATGAATCGGCGCGCGGCATTGGCGCGGTCCGCGGAGAGTTCCCAGTTCCCAAAATCACCGCCTCGCGAGTATGGCTTGGCATCGGTGTGGCCTTCGATAGCAATCTTGTTGGGAAGCTTGCCCAGCTCCTCTGCCAGCTTGGCCAGAAGGTCTGCATTCGAGGGGTTCAGCTTCGCGCTGCCGCTGTCAAAGAAGGTTCCTCCCTCGGACTCGGTGAGTTCGATGCGCAGTCCTTCGTTTGTCACCGTCATGTCGATATGATTCTTCAGCATGTCGAAATTGGGGAGTTCGCGAATGGCCTTCTGCAACTGCTCTTTGATCTGGGCCATGTTGTCTTTTGTAACTGTGAAGTTGTTGCCTGAACCGGCCAGGCTGCTGCCCACTTTTCTCGAAGAGCCGGAAGGATCCTTGAAATACCCGCCGACGGCCTCTTGAATCTGCTTGCTCGTGTTCAGGAGCCAGAGCACGATGAACAGCGCCATCATGGCGGTGACGAAGTCGGCGTAGGCGACCTTCCAGGCGCCGCCGTGATGGCCGCTGTGGCCACGCTTCTTCTTGATAACGACGATGGGAGCTTTTGCGGTCAACGAGCTTGCCCCCTCGCTAAGCCGCGGCTGCTTCGGCCGGCGCCGGTTGTCTTTCCTTGATATAAGCCTCCGCCTCTTGGAACGACGGCCGCACGTGGCCGGGGATGGCCCGTCGGCCAACTTCAATGGCCAGGGCCGGAGCCGTTCCTTTCATGAAAGAAATAATCAGAACGCGCAAGACGTGGTAATAGGCCTGCTCTTCATCCGACGCCTTGGCCATGTTCGCGGCGATGGGGCCAATAAACCCGTAGCACAGCAAGATGCCGAGGAACGTGCCCACCAAAGCGGCGGCCACCTTGTGGCCGATCTCTTCCGGAGGCCCGCCCAGAGCGCCCATGGTGATCACCACGCCGAGCACCGCGGCGACGATTCCGAGTCCCGGGAGGGAATCGGCCATGGTCGCGAGCGCCGTGATCGGCTGCGACGCATCGTGGTGGTGCACTTCCATGTCAGTTTCCATCATCTGGTCGGCATCGAACGGCTCCATCCCGCCGCTGGCCGCCATGCGGATCGAATCGCAGACAAAGGCGAGCGCGTGATGATCCTTGAGAAACTTCGGGTACTTCGAAAAGATCCCGCTCTTGTCGGGTGCATCGCTATCGGACTCGAGCGCCATCAGGCCGTCGCGGCGCGCGCGGCCGAACAGCTCGTACATCATCTTCAGGGTATCGAGGTACCACTGCTTGCTGAATCGCGACGCGCCGAACACCCCGGCGATTCCGCCGGCAATCTTTTTCAGGATATGCAGGGGGTTCGCGATCAGAACTGTTCCCATGGCGGCGCCGCCGATAATGACCAGCTCCGCGGGCTGAATCAGCACTTTCAGATTGCCGTGCTCCATCAGATAGCCGCCCACAATCGCGCCGATGACCACCACGATTCCTATGATCGTGAACATCTCGGTGCGTCCTCCAGCGGGTGGGTTGCCCCCTCAGCTAGCCACGGTGACGCAATTGCCCCCCGCCATCATGCTCTGGTTCGCGGACTTCAGGGCTCGATCAAGGATGGACTGGACCGTGTCGTTGCTTCTTACCGTGGCGGCTCCGAACGAAGCGGAGACGGAAAGCTCGTCGCCCCACCACTTGATTTTCGAGAAGGCCACCATTTTCTTCAATCGTCGCGCCACGGAGTCAACTTCCGCGCCGGTACATTCGGTGAGTATGGCCACGAATTCGCTCTCTGAATAACGGCCCACGAAATCGGTCGGACGGAGACTCGCTTCTAAGGTCTGAGCGACTCCGCGCAGGATGGCAGCTGCCACTCCGGAGCCGTAGGTGGCCTTGAAACGATCCAGGTTGTCCACCTGAGCGCAAACCACACTGAAGGGCAGCAGGTGTGCGGTAAAGGTCTCGATGCATTCGCGTAGTTGCGTCTCAATGAAGCCTTGGTTCAAGACGCCTGAAGTTCGGTCCAGACACCCGTAGCGCTCAAGTTTGCTTTGGCGCCGTTCCCATTCTGAAACTGTCACCGCTTCATCGAAACTCTCGGCGGCCCCGATAATTGCGCCTTGGCGGTTTCGGATGGGAAAGGCGCGAAGGCGCACCGGAATACGATGACCGTCTTTGTGGCGGACGGAGGCCTCGACGGACGTCAGTTTGCCGTCACGGAGTACCGCCGAGATCGCGGCGGCCACGGGTGAGGCCTGGCTTTCTTCGTCTTCGGTTGCCAGGATGTCTGCGCGGTGCAAGCTCCCGACGACGTTCTGGCGGAGATATCCCGCGATGCGCTCCGCGCCGTCGTTCCAGAACAGAATCTTCTGTTCGCGATCGATCAGACAGATTCCGACCTGCAAGTTCTCCAAGATGGTTCGGTAAGTATCCGGATCGTCAAAGAGAGACATGGCTCCGCCTTGAATCATCGGAAGAAACGCAAACAAGTTTAGCTACTGGAACGAGGGCGCTTCCTCCCGGGGAGGACCGTGAATTGGCGGGCCGCCCGGCGTTGTCAACGACGTGCCCGTGCGATAGAGTAGCGGCCTTCTGCGCGGGGGACCCACGCGTGCCGGTGATAGGCCAGGAAAAGCTGAAGGTGCTCATACGCCGCGCGGCGATTCAAAAGCGCGTGCATGACGTGGCGCAGCAAATCACCAAAGATTTCAAGGGACAGCGCCTCCACCTGATCGGTGTGCTGAAGGGCGCCTGTATTTTCCTTTCGGATCTGGTGCGGGAGATAGGTCTCGACACCTCCATCGATTTCATGGCCGTCTCGAGCTACGGCAAGGGCAAGCAAACCTCCGGCCAAGTCAGAGTGTTGAAGGATCTCGATAGCAGCATTGAAGGGTTGAATGTGGTGCTGGTCGAGGACATCCTCGATACCGGCCTCACGCTAAGCTATCTCCTGCGCGTCCTGCAGCAGCGCAAGCCGAAAGTCCTGCGCGTGGCGGCCCTTCTCGACAAGCCCTCGCGCCGGTTGAAGGAAGTGAAAGGCGACTACGTGGGATTCACGATTCCCAATGAGTTCGTCGTAGGGTACGGTCTGGACTACGCCGAGCGCTACCGCAATCTGAAAGACGTTTGCATCCTCAGCCTTCCCCCGGTGTAAGAAGTGGCGCGAAGCGTCCTCACCGTGCGCGATCTCGACGCGACTCCCGCCGGTGGCAGAATTGCAGTCCCCCCTGGAACCATCGTCACGCCTCTGGCTCGCGAAGAAGCGGAGCGGCGGGGAATCACCATCGAGTTTAAGGAGGTCGGGCGCGGGACTGAGGCGGAGGTGCAGCCTTCGCGCGTCGTGGCGCTGGGCGCCGACCATGGCGGCTACGACCTGAAGGAGCAATTGAAGGAGCATTTGCGCGCCTGGGGTTACACGCCGCTGGATCTGGGTACGTCGAGCCGCGAACCGGTGGACTATCCCGATTATGCCGAAACGGTGGCCAGCGCGGTCGTGCGAGGCGATGCCTGGCGCGGCGTCGTGATCGATAGCGCTGGAATCGGCTCTTCGATTGCAGCGAATAAGGTTCCCGGGGTTCGCGCAGCGTTATGTTACGATCGGGCCACCGCGAGAAACAGCCGAGAGCACAACGACGCGAATCTCCTATCCCTCGGTGCGCGTCTGATTTCTGCAGAAGCGGCACGCGAAATCCTGGCGGTTTGGCTGGAGACGCCTTTCGCCGGAGGGCGTCACCAGCGGCGCATCGATAAGATCCGCGTCATCGAAGAGCGGCACCGCAAAGCCTAGGCACGAAGGGAGCCTCCGGTGGAGCAACAGCAGCTCGAAAAGGTCATCCAAGCCGTCACGGAAGAGATCCTTCGTTATCTCGGCGCCGACAAGTGTCCCGACCTTTGCGGCCTCGAAATCGACGAGCTGGTCTGCCCCGGCTGCGACGAGCGTTGCGCGGAGCGCTGCGCGCGCAAGACACGCAAGGTGGTGGAGGCAGGCGCGGATCGGATTTCAGCGGGCGCAGCCGTAGGGCCGATCGAAGAAGACATCGCGCGCCTGATTGACCACACGTTGCTGAAGCCGGAAGCCTCGCGGGAGGACATCCGGAAACTCTGCATGGAAGCTCTGAAATATCATTTCGCATCCGTTTGTGTGAATCCGTGGAATGTCTCGCAGGCCGCGGAGCTTTTGCGTGGCAGCGAGGTGCGCGTGTGCACGGTGGTCGGGTTTCCGCTGGGCGCGACGCTGCCGCAAGTGAAAGTGTTCGAAGCTGAAGAAGCCATCAAACTCGGGGCGCAGGAAATTGACATGGTTATCAATATAGGCGCCCTCAAATCGGGACAGGGTCAGGCCGTCGAAGCCGACATTCGAGGCGTTGTCGAAGCAAGCCACCGCGGCCGGGCGATTTGCAAGGTGATTCTGGAGACCGCGCTGCTTTCAACGGAGGAGAAAGTACGCGGCTCTCTGGCCGCCAAAAACGCCGGCGCGGATTTTGTAAAGACCTCCACCGGTTTCAGCACGGGCGGCGCGACCGCCGAGGATGTGCGGTTGATGCGCGCGGTCGTAGGCGGCGAAATCGGAATCAAGGCTGCTGGCGGCGTGCGTAGCCTCGAAGACCTGAAGAAAATGGTCGAGGCGGGCGCGACCCGCATCGGCGCGAGTGCCAGCATCAAGATTCTCGAGCAAGTTCGCACCGGCGCACCTGTGGCTGCGGCGACGATGGCAGCGCCCGCCGCCCCGACTGCCGCAGGCGCCTACTGAAACAGCAGGCTGCGACCCCGGCATTTCACACGCCGAACTTCTCTGCGTCGCCTGTTATAATTGTTTGTACCTACTTTGGCTCCTGAGCCGCACCTTGAACGTAGAGCGGCCCAGCGGCATTCGTCATCTAATTGACCAAAATGGATTCGACACAACTCAATTCGAAACTGGACATCCCTGCCGAGACGCTGGCGGTGCTCGCTGAAATCACGCAGGAGATCAATGCGTCGCTGGACCTGGACGACGTGCTGGCGACTGCAGCCGCTCAGATCAAGCGGCTGATCGACTACGAGATATTTGCGGTCCTGCTGCCGGAAGCAGGAACGAACCAGCTCTATTTCCGTTTTGCCATCGGCCATCGTCCGGAGGTTGTCGAGCATTGGCGCATCCCCATGGGTGAGGGAATTATCGGTTCGGCCGCGGAGACGGGACAACCGATACGTGTGCCCGACGTGCGCCAGGATGCGCGCTACCTGAATGCGCTCGAAGCGGTGCAGTCGGAGCTGGCGGTGCCTCTGATTGTGCGCGGAAACGTGGTAGGCGTGCTCGACATCGAGAGCAGCCACCTCGACTACTTCACGCCCGATCAGCAAAACATCCTGACGCTCGTGGCGTCGCGGATCGGGACGGCCATTGAAAACGCGCGGCTCTTCGAGCGCGCGCGTGGCCAGGCGGAAACTCTGCTCCTGCTGAACGAGGTCGTGCGCGAGGCGAACAGCGTGCTGAAGGTGGAAGAAGTGCTTCGCCGTGCCGCCGAGCTCACTAAGCGATTGATCGACTATCAGATCTTCTCGATCCTGCTCTACGACGATGTGGACCGCGTCCTCCGGCACCGCGTGACCGTCAAGTTCGGACAGCGCGTGCAGGAAAAGCACGCAGTTCCGGCGCACGAGGGCATCGTCGGTGCAGCCGCCCAACTGAAGCGGCCCATCGTGGTTCCGGATGTAACGCTCGATCCGCGCTATGTGCTCGTGAATCCGGAAACGCGCTCCGAGCTGGCCGTGCCGATGCTCGTGAAGGATCGAGTGGTCGGCGTGATGGAACTCGAAAGCCCGCAATTGGACTACTTCACAGCGGATCACGTGCAGACACTTTCGATTCTTGCTGCGCACCTGGCGGTTTCCATTGAGAACGCGCGGCTCTACGAGCAGGTGGCCCGCGACGAAGCGCGGATGGAGCGCGACCTCAACGCGGCGCGCCGCTTGCAAGGCGCACTGCTTCCGCACCTGCCCGGCCCGGAATTTGGCCTGGACATCGCCGCACGGGTTGTGTCGTCACGCGAGCTGAGCGGCGACATTTACGATTTTCTGCGTTACGGACCGCAGGAACTGGCCGTTGCCATGGGCGACGTCAGCGGAAAAGGCAGCGCGGCAGCGCTCTACGGCGCCGTTGCCATCGGCGCACTGCGCAGCTTGAGTCCGCAGAAACACCCGCCGGCCGAAATGCTGCGCGCGGTGAACGGGTTTCTCGGCGAGCGGCGAATCGAGGGCCGCTTCATGACGCTGTGCTTCGCCACGTGGAACCGGCGGCGCCGCCGCTTGCGGATTGCCAATGCCGGGCAGGAGGAGCCGTTTCTTTTGCATGACGGGCGCTGCGAGAAGATCAAGCTTCCCGGCTTCCCCTTGGGCCTTAACGAAGACGCGGTTTACGACGAGCGAAGTCTTGGTCTCGCGCTGGGCGACATCGTCGTCTTCCATTCCGACGGCATCGGTGACACGCAGAATGTGGCGGGTGAGTTCTTCGGTGACGACCGGGTGGCGGAACTCATCATGGCGAGTCAGCAGTTGCCGGCCGATGGGATCGCCGATCGCATTCTGGAGGAGGTTGATCGATTCTCGGGCGGCGCGCATCCGTTCGACGACCGCACGCTCGTAGTTCTGAAGGTGCAAGCGGCCTCCGCCTGAGACCGATTCCTATGGAGCGGGAGCGCTCTTAACGCTCGCCCCAACGCAGCTTGCTTCGCAGGATTTCGAAATAGGTCTTGCGCGGGGGTTGGACGTACACCAGTTTGGTCGTGGACTTGGTGATGGAGATTCGATCGGCAGTCTCCAGTTGGAAGCCGATTTGCCCGTCGAGCGTCAAGTAAACGGGTTCTTCGGCCGGCGCGAAGTCGATTTCTACGCGAGCCGTGCCGGGAATCACCACAGGCCGGTTCGTGAGCATATGCGGGCAAATCGGCGTAATCACGAAGGCGTCGAGGTCCGGATAAACCACGGGCCCACCCGCCGCCAGAGAGTAGGCCGTAGATCCTGTGGGCGTTGCCACGATCAACCCGTCGGCGCGATAACGGCCCACGTGATTGCGGTCCACGTACACGTCGAAATCGAGCATGCGCGCGAGGGCCGCCTTGTTCGTCACCGCGTCGTTCAAGGCCCGGTCGCGCAAGGCAACGCGCCCTTTGCGAAAGATCTCGGCGTCGAGCATCATCCGCTCGCCGGTGCGGTGCTGACCCGCCAAAACCTGCTCCAGTACGGGGTAGAGTTCGTTCAGCGCTACGCTTGACAGAAAGCCCAGTCCACCGAGATTGACGGCGAGGATCGGCGCTTTGTGGCTTCCCAGCGCGCGCGCGGCGGAAAGGAGCGTGCCGTCACCGCCGAGGACGATCAGAAGATCGACTTTCGCCGCGATCGAATCGCGCGCGACCCACTTTCCACCTTGTCCAACGCAGTCTTCGGTTTCCTTATCGACGTACACCTCGATCTTGCGCGCCTGAAGCCATTCCTTCAGCGGCGGAACAACGCTGCTGACGATGTCCTTGATCGGCTTGGAGATGATGCCCGCGGCTCGAATCATTCGTGTGGTCGCAGAATTCTACTCTAGGGGCGGCGAGCGTGGAGAAAAAACTCCTGATTGCCGCTGCTGCCGGCAACCCGGCTGGGGCGGACGCCAACCACTTCCAGCCCGGCGGTCCGTGCGGCGGCGGCGACCTGTGCCACCGCTCTTTGGTGCAGCGCCGGATCGCGGACGATACCGCCCTTGCCGACCGAGCGCGCTTCGAGCTCGAACTGCGGTTTGACGAGAATCAGCAGGTCGGCGCCGGACGCTGCGAGGTTGGAGACCGCCGGCAGAACCTTGGTCGCGGAGATGAACGACACGTCCATCACGACAAGTGCGGCAGGCTCTGGAACGTCGCCCGGCTTGAGGTAGCGTGCATTGCACTCCATGGGGATGACCCGCGAATCCCGGCGCAGCTTCCAGTCCAGTTGAGCGATGGTGACGTCGATGGCGTAAACGCGACGCGCCCCGTGTTGCAGCAGGCAATCCGTGAACCCGCCCGTCGAGCTTCCGATATCGAGGCAGACCTTGTCGCGCGGCGCGACTGCGAAATCCTCCAAGGCGCCTTCGAGCTTGAGGCCGCCGCGGCTCGAATAACGTTGGGCTGGGCCGGTAACTTCAATTCGGGCGTCTGCTGCGACTTGGCTGCCGGCCTTGTGCAAGGTGAGATCGTTGACGCACACCTGCCCGGCGAGAAGCAGAGCTTGCGCGCGTTCACGTGACGGGGCGAGCCCGCGCTCGACGAGCAGCAAATCAAGCCGCATTTTGGCGGGCTTCGCCGCGTGCGAAGCGGCGGTCCCTGGGGTGCGTTTACGTGTCATGGCGGGCTGCTGTGAGCGTGTGGTGCTGCGCGTCCGCGTCAGGAACGCCGAGCGACGAGAAACTCCGCCAGCTCACGCAGCCGCGCTGCGCGCTCGGCGTAACAATCGAGTTCGCCGAGCGCTCTCGCCGCAAGTTCGCTGGCAATCTGGCGGGACTTCTTGAGGCCGTGGAGCGCCGGGTAAGTTGCTTTCTTCTGTGCCTGATCTTTTCCCGCAGTTTTGCCGAGCGAGGTGGAGGATTCCTCGACGTCAAGAATGTCATCGACAACTTGGAAGGCCCAGCCGATACGCTCGCCAAAGCGGCGCAGGCCTTCCACATCGTCGTCCGTCGCGCCGCCCGCGATCGCCCCGGCTACAACCGCTCCGCGAATCAGCGCGGCCGTTTTCGACCGGTGAATATATTCCAGTGTTTCGGCCGTTGCTGGTTGGCCTTCGGCCTCGAGATCGGCCACCTGCCCCCCAACCATTCCATCCACAGTTCCGGCCGCCGCGCCGACTTCTGCAACTACCCGAACGCGCCGCGCAGCGTCCAAAGGAGCTACGGCTAAAGTGTGGAACGCGAGGGTCAGCAAGGCGTCGCCCGTCAGGATCGCAGTCGCCTCCCCGAAGGCCTTGTGGCACGTCGGTTTTCCGCGGCGAAGGTCGTCGTTGTCGAGTGCGGGCAGATCGTCGTGAATCAGCGAATACGTGTGGATGAATTCGACGGCGCAGCCGATAAACACGGCCGCTTTCGCGTCCTCCGTGAACAGGCGCGCCGATTCGTACGTCAGAATCGGCCGGAGCCGCTTGCCGCCGGCGAATACGCTGTAGCGCATGGCGCGGTGGATCGACTCGGGCCGCGCGTTCGCGGGCGGAAGCAGCTTCTCGAGGGCCTCTTCGATGATGGCGCGGTCAGCCTCGAAGAATGCGGGGAGCTTCATGGGCGAGCGCAGTTCTTTGGACTGCCTGGCGGCCGCTGGGGCAGCACTAGGACGATTCATCTTCCGGCTCGAACGGCTCTGCGACGACCTTGCCGTCCGCCTTCTTCAGAAGAATCTCCACGCGTCCCTCGGCCTCCTCGAGCTGCTTCTGGCAGTCGCGCGAGAGCTTGACGCCTTCCTCGAACAGTTTCATCGCTTCATCGAGCGACAGTTCGGCGCTCTCCAGCCGCTTGACCACTTCCTCGAGCCGCGCGAGCGATTTCTCGAAGGTTCCCTGGCGCGCCGCTTCCGCCGCCTTACCGGTCGATTGGTTCATCTTGCCTCGTTCGTCGCGGTTTCCCGCGCAGGCATTTGGCGCACTGGGAGGTCGCGCTCGCCTTGCCGGACGGACGCAGCATTCTAGCGCACGTTTGAGAACGGCAACAACGGCCTTGTGCGGGCGAGCAAGCGGCGCGCTGGAGCGACGTAACCTTCTAGCTGGCGCCGTCGTAAGCTAGAGAGGAGGAAGTGCTCATGACGACTCCTCAGCTTGTTCCCGGCTCCCCGGTTTCCAGTCGTCAGATTGTCGATGTTTCGACAGCTGATTGCTGCATCGTGGGCGGAGGTCCCGCTGGCGCGATGCTTGCGCTGCTGCTGGCCCGCCGCGGCGTGCGCGTTATGCTGCTGGAGATGCACAAGGACTTCGACCGCGAATTTCGCGGTGACACTGTCCACCCTTCGACGCTCGAGATTCTTGACCAGCTCGGGCTTGCCGGCCGCGTTCACGAGCTGCGTCACAGCAAGATCTCCGGGCCGACGCTGCCGACAACCCGAGGGCCGTTCACTCCCTTTGATTTGCGGCGGTTGAGAACAAAGTTCCCATATATTTTGATGGTGCCGCAGAAGAACCTGCTGGACCTGCTGGCTCAAGAAGCCGCGAGGTTTCCAACGTTTCGCTTGTTGATGGGCGCCAACGTGACCGAGTTGGTCGAGGGAGACGGTGTGGTTCGCGGCGTGCGTTATCAAACGGACGATGGGGCGCATGAGATTCGGGCCGCCCTCACCATCGGCGCCGACGGCCGCTTCTCCCGAGTGCGTCATCTCGCCGGGGTCGTGCCGATCGGGACGTCACCGCCGATGGACGTGCTATGGTTTCGTCTGCCGCATCTTCCCACCGATCCCCCGACGCAGGGTGGAGCGTTCGGAGGCATCGGCCGGGGGCACATGGTCCTCGGCTTGGACCGCGTCGACTACTGGCAGGCCGGATACGTCATCTTGAAAGGCAGCTATCAGGAAGTGCGCGCCCAAGGCATCGAGGGTCTGCGGCGGGGGATCGTGGCCATCGAGCCGCGCCTCGCCAAGCACGTGGAGTCGCTCACCGACTGGCGGCAGGTGGCCCTGCTCTCGGTCGAATCGTCCTGTTGCCGACGCTGGTGGAAGCCCGGCTTGCTGCTCATCGGTGATGCGGCTCATGTAATGTCGCCGGTGGGCGGCGTTGGAATCAATTACGCAGTGCAGGATGCTGTGGTTGCCGCGAATATCCTTACGCAGCCTCTTCTTGAGGGCGGTGTAACGCTAAAACACCTGAGAGCCATCCAGCGCAAGCGTGAGCGGCCCGTCCGCTTCATCCAGTTCGTTCAGACCCAGGTTCAGAAGCGGCTGATAGCCGCCGCTTTGAACTCGCAGCAGCCCATGCTGGAGATTCCTGGCTACGTGCGCGCTTTCTTTCGCTTCCCGCTCGTGCGCGAGATACCGGCGCGACTCATCGCCTTTGGCCCGGTTCGCGTGCACGTGGAAAACTGAGCCGGAGGTGTTCCAAGAGCGCTGCAAGCGCTCTCGATTTTCCCCCTGCTGTCTCGCAACTTGCTAAGATTGCCGACACGGTGTCCGCGGTTCACGCCATGCTCGCGAATGCGCATCACGGCCCCTCTGGGCAGGCGGCTCTCTGATGATTGCCCTGCGGCTGTTCACGATCCTTTTTCTTGTCGGCATGAACGCATTTTTCTCGGCGGCGGAATTCTCGCTGGTTGCCGTTCGTCTTTCTCGCGTGCGTCAACTAGTGGAGAAGGGAGATCCGCGCGCGAGGGTGGTCGAAATGCTGCTTGCGGACTTAGGCCGCGTCGTTTCGGGCGTCCAGGTCGGCATCACCATCGCGAGTCTTTCGCTTGGCTACATCGGCGAACTGACGCTTGCTTCGATTTTTGCTCCGATGGTTGGCGCGATTCCGCAGGCGTGGGCGGCGGTTGCGGCGCATGGGGTTGCGCTTGTTGTTGCCTTCGGTTTCCTGACGGTCCTTCAGGTTGTGCTCGGGGAACTCGTCCCGAAGAGCCTCAGTCTGGCGCGCGCCGAGCGCGTCGCCCTTCTGATCGCGCGGCCCTTTCACTGGTTTCTGGACACCTTCCGCTGGGCGATCGATCTTCTCGACGGGGTCGCGGAAAGGGTCGTGCGAGCTCTGGGTGTGATCGCGCCGCACAGCCACACCCTCGTCCGCTCCGTGGAAGAACTTCAAGTGATGATCCAGCAAGCGGGCGATCGCGGGTTGTTGCCCGCCGCCGAGGTGCAGTTTATTCAAAGCGCCATGGAGCTTGGCCGGATTCAGGTGCGCGAAGTGATGGTCCCGCGGCCCGACGTCCATGGGCTTCCCGGGACTGCTAGCCTCGAAGACACCATGCGGATGTTCGCCACGACGCAGCGCTCACGCATCCCGGTGTACGAAGGGTCGCTCGACCACATCCTCGGCTTCGTGCACATCAAGGACATGATCTGGATTCTGCTCGACCGCGCTCGCCGCGCCGAGGAAGGTTCGCCGGGCGTCGAGTTTCATTTGAAAAGCCTTTTGCGTGACGTTCTGATCGTTCCGGAAACGAAGCTCGCCAGCGAGCTTCTCGTCGAGTTTCGCTCGCGCCGCACCGGCCTTGCCATGGTGGTGGACGAATTCGGCAGCATCCTCGGCCTGGCTACGCTCGAAGACATTCTCGAGCAAATGGTCGGCGAAATTCACGATGAATTCGATGTGGTCGAAGGGCCTCTCGTGCTTTCGGATGGCGCTTTCGTCTTTGACGGCGCGATGAAGGTGCGTGACCTGGAAACGCAGTACAATCTTGCGTTGCCCGAGGATCCCGCTTACGAGACGATCGGCGGCTTCGTGATCCAGCATCTCGGCTTCATCCCGCGGGGCGGCGAAAGCTTCGAAGCAAACTGGCTTCGCTTCACGGTGATGGAGGTGGACCACCGGCGCGTCTCCCGCGTCAAGGTGAAAGTACTTCAGCAGACCGCGCCGGTGACCACGCATTCCGATGCTGACACCGCCCCGCCATCCTCTGGCGGTCCGGTTGCCGGCGAGCAGAAGGTGTCGGCAAAAGGAAAAGTTGCGACGAAGTCGCGCCGCCAGAGATGATTCGCTACCTCGGACTCCGTGCCCTGCTGGCTCTTCCTGCGCTGTGGCTGATTCTCACGATGGTGTTCTTGCTGGCGCACGTCGTGCCGGGAGATCCCGTGCAGCAGATGCTCGGCGAAGGCGCGCGCGCCGAGGACTTGCAGCAGCTTCGCCATGCTTTGGGTCTCGACCAGCCGCTAGCCACGCAGTACGCCCGCTATCTCGCTGGCGTGGTCCGCGGCGACCTCGGAGAATCGTTCCGCTTCCAGCAACCCGTCGTGCGTGTCGTGGTGTCGCGCTACCCCGCAACTCTCGAGCTCGCCATAGTGGCGCTCCTCGTGTGCGCCGCGATCGGCATTCCTGCTGGGATACTGGCGGCACAACGGCGGGGAAAGTCCGCCGATCGCGCCGTCGGCGTGTTCACGCTGTTGGGGCTGTCCGTTCCCAATTTTGCTTTGGGCCCTGTGCTGATCCTCGTTTTTTCCGTGATTCTTGGCTGGCTCCCTGTCTCTGGGCGGGGTGGAGCGTCGCATCTGATCCTCCCGGCTGTGACGCTGGGCGCCGCGCTCGCCGCCATCCTCACTCGCATGGTGCGTACGTCGGTGATCGAAGAGCTTTCCAGTGACTACGTACGCACCGCCCGGGCAAAGGGTCTCGCTGAATCATCCGTTCTGTTCCGCCACGCGCTTGGCAACGCCTTGATTCCGATTCTGACGATTCTGGGCTTGCAGTTCGGCACTCTGCTGGCCGGGACCATCGTCACCGAATCCATCTTCTCCTGGCCTGGCATCGGCCGCTTGGCCGTGCAGGCCATCAGCGCACGCGATTATCCCTTGCTGCAGGGCTGCATTCTCTTCATCGCGCTGTCCTACGTGCTCGTGAATTTGCTTACCGATGTGGTCTATGCCTGGGTGGACCCGCGGGTGCGCTTGGAATGACAGCCCTCCGCGATTTCCTACGCCGCAGCCCCATGGGGCGAGTTGGTCTTTGCCTTGCCCTGCTGCTTGTCGCCGTGGCCCTTGCCGCTCCGCTCCTCGCGCCCGCAGACCCTACCGGCCAGAATCTCCCATTGCGCCTGGCTTCTCCGAGCTCCGCGCACTGGTTTGGCACCGATGAACTTGGCCGCGACATTCTCTCCCGCGTCATTTACGGCACGCGAGTTTCGATGCTCGTCAGCGTTTGCGTCGTTCTCGGCGCGGGAATCGTCGGCCTGTTGATCGGTTCGCTGGCAGGCTATTTGGGAGGATGGTTCGACCGCGTCGTGAACATTGTCTTCATCAACGCTTTTCTTTCGTTCCCCGGAATTCTTCTGGCGATTGCATTCGCTGCGTTTCTCGGCCCCGGTCTAGGCAAGGTAATTCTCGCTCTGGTCATTACGGGGTGGGCCGGCTACGCTCGGCTCGCGCGCGCGCAGGTGTTGCAGGCAAGGGAAATGGAGTACGTGCTTGCGGCGCGCTCTTTGGGCGCCTCCCGCGCGCGCATCCTGGCGCGCCACATCTTCCCGAATATTCTGCAGCCAGTGCTGGTGCAGGCCACTATCGCCATGGCAGGCGCCATTCTTGCGGAATCGACGCTAAGTTTTCTGGGCGTCGGCGTTCTCGCGCCCATGCCGAGTTGGGGCTCGATGCTCAACGACGCGCGCAACCATCTCTTCGATGCTCCGCACCTCGTGCTGTTTCCCGCGCTCGCCGTGATGACTGCGGTCCTCGCGTTTAACCTGGTCGGCGACGCTCTCCGCGACTGGCTCGACCCCCGCACGCGCTCGCAGCTGGTCGTGTCTCAGCTTGCCCGCTAGCCTAACTCCACCGTCACGTCGGCCCCGCGTGCCACCCCGAGCGCCTTCGCCGCGCTGCCTTTGTTCACTGAAATCTCCACGTAGCCGCTCGACCCGATGAGCCCGACCACTTCGCCGGCCGCGCCCTGGGCGAACGTCTGCACCATCTTTTTCACTTCGCCGTTGCCCACCTTCATGGTGAACTTTCCGCCGTCGGTCACCAGAGCCGGGGCGTCTTCGGCCTTGAAGTTCGTCACCAGATTCCCGAACGCGTCCACGCGCAGCACCACACCCCTGATGGTGTTCCCGTTCGCCTTCGGCTTGGGAATCGCAAACCGCGCGAAGTCTGTGATGGGCTCGCCGAAGCTTTGGGTTTGCCACGACTTTGACTGCCACGCCGCCACCGGCGCAAAGATGTCGCGCCCGTGAAATGTGTTACTCACCGGCTGCTTGAAGTAATGCTCGGCCGTGATGTGCCAGGCATGCAGGGCTTCGCACTGGTCGTAAACCGACGACAGCACGCCGTTATCCGGCGCCACGAAATAGTGCTGATCGCCTGCCACCAGAATCGGACGCCGCTGAGTTCCCACGCCCGGATCGACCACCACCACGTGGATCGTCTTCGCAGGGAAATGTTTATACGCTTGTCCAATGGTCAGCGCGCCGTCCAGAATGTCGTGCGCGATCACCTCGTGCGTGATGTCCACGATCGTCGCGTCTGGATTGATGCTCAGGATGACGCCTTTCATCACGCCCACCAGGTGGTCGCCCGTACCGTAGTCCGTCGTGAGGGTAATGATAGGCCGCGCCACGGTTGCTCCCATTTGCCCGACGTTCCGCTTCAGCGGGGAAGGGGCGAATTCCGACGCTAACGGACGCCTTTGCCCCTGTCAAGGCAACCGCTGTGAGTCAGTAACTGTGCGGCAGACCGCCTTGACGCCCGTTTCTGCAGCCATTATTCTGATAATTCGAGGCTTGCACGATGCGCGCCTATCTTGACTGCAACTCGACGACCCCCGTGGAGGGCGAGGTCCTCGCGGCCATGCTGCCCTATCTGGCCGGCCATTTTGGCAATCCCAGCTCGATCCACTCCGTAGGCCAGCAAGCGCGCGGCGCGGTTGACCGCGCTCGTGATTCAGTGGCTGCGCTCCTAGGGGTCAAGCCGGCCGAAATTGTTTTCACGAGCGGCGGAACAGAAGCCGACAACCTCGCGATCTTTGGCGTTGTCGCGGCCTCGAGAAACACGAAGAAGCACGTCATTACCACAGCGATCGAGCATCACGCGGTTTTGAATTCCTGCCAGGCGCTCGAACGCCAGGGAGTCTCCGTCACGTTCATTCCTGTGGGACGCTGCGGCATCGTAGATCCGGACGACGCCCGCCGGTCCCTGCGTCCGGACACCCTTCTGATCAGCGTCATGTGCGTCAACAACGAGCTCGGCACGATTCAGCCGATCGAGGAGATCGGCCGCATCGCCAAGGAAGCCGATGTTTATTTCCACTGCGATGCCGTCCAGGCCGCCGGAAAGGTCGCGCTGGATGCGAACCAGATGGGCGCCGATCTAGTCTCTATCTCCGCGCATAAGATTCACGGTCCGAAGGGCGCCGGCGCCCTCTACGTGTGCGCCGGAACGCCGCTCGCGCCGCAGTTTCACGGCGGCCATCACGAGCGTGACCGCAGGCCGGGGACTGAAAATGTCCCGGGGATTGTCGGTCTCGGCAAGGCTGCGGAACTCGCTCGGGCGCGGCTGACGGAAGATACCGAGCGCGTCGCCGCGCTACGCGACCGCTTTGAGATGCATCTGCTGAAGGTAATTTCTTCGGTTAACGTAAACGGTGATCGTCGTTGCCGTACCGCCAATACATCGAGTCTGACGTTTGCGGGCGCCGGGGGCGAGGCTCTGGTGATCGCGCTCGATCTGCAAGGCATCGCGTGCGCCACGGGCGCGGCTTGCTCGTCCGGTGTGGTCGAAGCGTCGCACGTCCTCCTCGCGATTGGGCTATCGGCGGACGAGGCGCGCTCGACCCTGCGCTTTAGTCTTGGGCGCTATACCACGGACGCCGAAATTGATTATGCTCTGAGCGTCATTCCCGCTGTTGTCGAGCGGCTACGCGAACTATCCCCTGCGACGGCAGGCGCGGCAATAGCGCGATAAGGCCCGGGTCAGAAGCCATGCAAACGCTAGCGCAATCGGAGACACCTCGCTCTCTCGTGGCGGCCGAAGTGGCTGTCGCCATGAGCGGCGGCGTGGATAGCTCGACGGTCGCAGCGATTCTCCACGAGCGTGGCCGTTCCATTGTCGGCCTCACCATGCAGCTCTGGAACCAGCGCCGCCTGCCTCAGATGCAGGGCGACGGACCGGTGCAGCATCGTTGCTGCTCGCTCGACGACGTTTACGACGCGCGCCGGGTTGCGGAGCATCTGCGTATCCCCTTTTACGTCGTGAATTTCGAACGGGAGTTCGAGCAGACGGTGATTCGTCCGTTTGTCGGCGATTATCTCGAAGGGCGCACGCCGATTCCGTGCACGCTCTGCAACAACCACGTGAAGTTCGACCAGCTTCTGTCCACCGCGCGTCAAATCGGCGCCGAGCGCATCGCCACCGGCCACTACGCGCGCGTGCGTCGCGATCCTGCGACGGGCCGCTACGAATTGCTTTGCGCCCGCGATGAATCGAAGGACCAGTCCTATTTCTTGTTCGGGCTCACTCAGGAGCAGCTTGGGCGCACCGAGTTTCCTCTTGGCGAGCTTACGAAAGCGGAAGTCCGCGAGATGGCGCGACGCCTCGGCGTGCTCGTGGCCGAAAAGCCCGAAAGCCAGGAAATCTGCTTCGTGCCCGCGGGGAACTACGTTCGCTTCATTGAGGGCTATCTCCAGGAGCAGGGAAGCACGCTGCCTCACGACTCAGGCGAAATTGTTTCGACGTCGGGCGAAGTGCTTGGGCGGCACAACGGCCTGCATCACTACACCGTCGGCCAGCGGCGCGGCCTCGGGATTTTCGTGGGGCGCCCGCTTTACGTCGTCGCGCTCGATCGCGCGAATAACCGCCTCGTTGTCGGCGACGATGCCGAGTTGCGCAGCGCCCGTTGTGAGGTGCACGGCGTCAATTGGATTGCGTTCCCGCAGCCGAAGGGCGCTTTCGAAGCGAAGGTGCGCATCCGCAATCGCCATGAAGCGGCCGATGCCACGATCCATCCGCTAGGCGACTCGAGAGCGAAAGTGCGCTTTCGACTTCCACAGCGCGCCATCACGCCGGGACAAGCTGCGGTCTTCTACTTAGGCGAACACGTCTTGGGGGGCGGCTGGATTCGGTAGCAGCCTGCGTCAGATGAAGAGTTCCTCGTCTTGTGTTGCGGTGTCGGGTGCGGGCCGGTTCTTCTGGCCGCGGAGATAGTCCAGGCCCACCTTCAAGGCTTTGATCAGAGCCGAGGCCTGCTGAACAGGTCCCCAAAGCGTCTTGCGGAATTTCGATCCCGCGTCTTCAATCACTTCGAGCGTGCCGGTAAGGATCTGGTCGGCGCGAATCACCTGGATGCGAAGGCGCTCGACGGCATCGGTGAAGATGCGGTCCACTTTTTGCGCTTGGCTCCGCGCCAGTCGCGTCACTTCCGCGGCGTCGCCCATGATGCTGGCGACGCGATCCTCCGAGTCCTCGAGGATATGGTTCACGCGGCTGAGAATCGGGGTCACGCGAGCGTGCAGGTCGTTGGCGACCCTTGTGAGGTGCTGTATCGAGGATCGCATTTGGATGGCCATCGAAGCCATTACCACGGTCTGAAGGACAATGGCCACCGCCGCGATGACGATAAACGCCTCAACCCAGCCGGACATCAAGCTCCCTCACAAAGCTAGGATGCCTTCGATTTTTCCCTCGAGTACGCGTCCTTGCCGGCGTCCATCGCCGCCGACACGGAATCCTTCCCGCGTGACATGATTTCCTTGCTGCGCTCGATCAAATCCTCGGCCCTCTCGCGAAGCTCGCGGGCCTTGCGCTGCGCATAGTCGCGCCCTTCGTCGGCCTTCGAAGTCAGGTACTCGCGTGTTTCCTCGCCGGATTTCGGGGCGAATAAGATTCCCAGGAGCGCGCCAATCCCCAAACCGACAAGAAAGAAACTGACTTTTGATCCGGCGCTTTCCGCCATTTTGCACCTCCAAACTGTCAAGGTAGCACAGCGCTCGGGGAGAAACAAGCAGCGGGCGCAACCGGCGAAATCTACCGCAAGAAAGCGGCGGACTTTCCCATGTAATGGAGCGCAAGTGCCTGGTTCGCTTGCGTCCACGCCAGCGGCGTGTGGTCGTTGGCGACAAACTTTCCATCGCGGAGGTAGTAGAGCTCGGCGCACTTAGCGTCTTCGGTCAGTTGTTCGAGCGAGCGATTGAAATAGAAAGTCTGGTTGCGCAGATCCTCCGGCGCACGCGTCTCGGCGTACCGCTTCCCGTAAATAATCGAAAGAACGGGATCGAACAGCGACCACTGCGCTTCGCAGCCGGGCTGCAGAAGCGCGTCACGAAAGTCGATGGCATTGCTGAAATCCGCGGCTTGCTGCTCCGGAGGAAACCACTTGTCGTAATCCTGACAAAAGTACGAGTCGCCCAGATAGCGCCGGATCCCTCTCGGACCCAACAGGCGCGCTTCGATCAGATGTATGACGGAGTCCTCAAGCGTCCTCGATTCAACGATCTCGACTGGATGAACGAGAAATAGCGTCGCCGCGTCGATCAGCCGGCTGGGCGGCGATTCGAATGGCAGCGTTGCTCTCAGGCGCGCGTTCCCTTTTTCGAGCAGCAAATCGATGGTCCCGAAGAGATCTCCTGCCTCGATGTTCATCGGCGCACGCGATTTCTGGAGATTCAGAATATGGTTGCGCATTTCCCGGAGTCCGGCGACCACCACGCCGACGCTCGAGTTGTTTATTTTTCTCGTTTCTTCCCACGTGCCGCTGTCGGGGTCGTGCCAGAATTCGATGGCGCGGAAATATGCCGGGAAAAGACCAAAAACCTCCCAGGCCGTCGCATCGAGCGGAAAGTTGTCTGGCGTGGAGTTGGCCAACTTGAATCGCAGCCAAAGCGCATAGCCCAGCGCGTCATTCTGTGCGTGTGGCCACGTTTCTTGATTTTCGCTGAGCGTTTTCGCGTTGAAGCGTATGTGCGGCCGTTCCCGAATCTCCTCCTTCAATTCAGGGGACCGAATGATGTTGCGAAAGCGATGCAGATGCTTACGGAAGTACTCCGTGAGTCCTTGCGCCGTCGCTTGCGCGATCGCGACGTTGCCTCGTCGGCGAAACGAATCGGCGATCATTACATTGTCGCGCACCCAGGCGTTTTGGTAGCCGGTCACCGAGCCGGCTTCCAGCTCGCCGGCCGCGGCAAACAACCCGTGCGCAACCGGCCTTATTTCGTGAGTGCGCTGCCGTTCGAGAAAGTCACTCAGCTTTTTCAGAGATTGAGGCGTGTACCGGTCGTGCATCAGCTGCGTCACGCCACGCCCTCTGCGCTTTCCCGATTTCACTGCGACGCCGCCCTCCGCAGTGCGGGAGTATATAGCATTCGAAGGAGCGGGTAGCAAAGCGGGGGAAAGCGAGAAAGCGGAAGCGCACCTTCAGTTTGCGCGAGGCTCTGGAGCGCCCGGCTGGTGCAGGCGGGCGTACAGCCGCTGGGCCTGGGCGCGGGGGAGTTCAGCCTCGAGCTCGCCAAGCGTCATTTGGCGCAGGCGAGCGACACTGCCGAAGCGCTGCAGCAGTTTCTTGGCGGTGCGCTCTCCGACGCCGGGGATTTCGGTAAGCTGCGTTCGCAAGCGGCCGCGCGAACGGCGCTGGCGATGAAACGTCACGGCGAAGCGGTGTGTTTCGTCGCGAATCTGCTGAACGAGGTGCAGGACCGGTGAATGGCGGTCGAGGATTACCGGCTCGTCCTCGCGCCCAAGCACGTACAGGATTTCTTCTTTCTTGGCAATGCTCGCGAGCGGCTGGTTGATGACTCCCAGTTTTTCGAGGGCCTGCGCTGCCGCATGAAGTTGCCCCACGCCGCCGTCGATCAGAATCAGGTTCGGGAATGGCTTGCGCTCGTCCAGCAGGCGGCCATAGCGGCGCTCGACTGCCTCGCTGATGCTCGCGAAGTCATCGCGGAGGATGCCGTCCCGCAGCTCTCGTGAATCCGGATACGCCTGGCCGCGAATGACGAACTTGCGGTAGTCCGATTTCTTCATCCGCCCGTTTTCCCACACGACCATCGACGCGACGGTGTCCGATCCTTGCATGTGCGAAATGTCGAAGCATTCGATTCGTTGGGGCGGCTCGGGCAGCGCCAGCGCGGACTCCAGTGCTTCGGCGATGACCGCGGAGCTGGGTTTCAGCACGCGAAAACGTTGGACAAAGGAATGGCGGGCATTCTTTTCGACAAGTTCGAGGAACGCATGCTTTTGCCCGCGTTGCGGAATGAGAATCTCGACACGGTGCCCCGCGTGCGCCGTCAGCACTTCTTCGAGCAGATCGCAGTCCTCGAAACCGGCCGGAACATGGATGTAACGCGGCAAATACGCCGCGTCGAGGTAGAGCTGCTTTAGAAGCGAGGAGAGAAACTCGGCGGGCTGAAATTCTTCCAGTTCCTCCCAGTAGAAATCGCGACGGTCCACCACGCGGCCGCCGCGCAGGTGAAACAGGTTGACGGCGACTTGCGGCGGCTCGGCGTACCACGCGAGCACGTCGGTGTCGTCGCCCGAGGCCGCTGCAATCTTCTGGCGCTCTTCCATTTCTTTGAGCGTGCCGAGAAGGTCGCGGTAGCCGGCGGCCTGTTCGTAGCGCTGGTCTTCCGAAGCGCGTCGCATGCGTTCTTCGAGGCTCTCGGCCAGGTCACTGCGGCGGCCGTCGAGAAACAAACGAACATCGCGGGCGGCTTCCGCGTAGCGTTCGTCGGTGACAAGCTCCCGTACGCAGGGGCCGAGGCAGCGATGAATGTAATACTGCAGGCACGGCCGAGGGTGGGCCCGCGTGAGATCCACGGTGCACGACGGCACAAGAAAATGTTTGTGGACCAGATGGACGAGCCGGTAGGCGAGGCTGGCCGGGAAGTAGGGCCCGAAGTAGATCGAGCCGTCCTTCTTCAGCCGGCGTGTCACATACACGCGAGGATATTTTTCCCAGGCGGTGTAACGGATGTAGGGGTACGTCTTATCGTCGCGCAGGAGAACGTTGAACTTCGGCTGGTGCTTCTTGATCAGGTTGTTTTCGAGAGCGAGGGCTTCTCGATTATTGTCAACAACGATGTAGTCCAGGTCCGCGATTTCGCGGACCAGCGACCCGGTCTTGGCGTCCTCCCAGCTCGACTCTAGAAAGTAGGACCGCACGCGATTGCGGATCGATTGCGCCTTCCCGACATAGAGGATTCTTTCGGCGGCGTCCTTGAAGATGTACACGCCGGGCTGAAGCGGCAATTGGGCGACTTTTTCGCGGAGCTCCATCTCGACGCGCTAGAATAGAAGCTGTGTGCCGGCGGATGCAAAGCGCGCCGGTGCAACTGCCATAATAGCAAACGGAATTCGAGAAAGCGGATGGCACGAAAACTTCTGCTGGTGATGGTGATGGCCTTGGTTCCTGGGGTGCAGCGTGCCCAAGACCAGCAGCAAAATCCGCCTTCGCAGCAATCAACTGCCGACAAGCCCCAGCCTGAACCGCGGGAGAAGCCCGCCGCCCGGCCGCAGGACGCCGGGCCGCCTGCCTCGCAGCCTCCCCCCAACGCAAACTATGATCCGTTTCACGCCGCGCAGGACATGGAGGTCGGGACGTTTTACATGCACAAGGGAGATCTGGACGCCGCCATCGAACGATTCAAAGATGCGATCCGCTTGAAACCGAGATTTGCCAAGCCGCGGCTGCTGCTCGGCGAAATCTACGAGAAGAAGGGCGACACTCAACAGGCGGTCCGCTATTACAAGGAATTCCTCGAGATCATGCCCGCGGGCTCGCCGGACGCAAAAAAAGTCCAGAAAAGAATCGACAAGCTTGCCGCGAAGTAGCCTGCGCTTCTTCCGGGGTGCGAATCACAGCGCTGGGAAGCGGTTCAGAAACCTCATGGCTCGCGGGTAGTCCGCAAAGCGCCTCTCTTCCGCGCGGAACATAGCGGAATGCGACTCCCTGCGACACCGCGCGAAGAGCATGGGATGCTTCAGATGGAGCATCTCGTGGTAGAGGACGTAGGCGACAACGTATTTGGGAACTTCCTTGCGGTCCAACCGGCGGTTGATCACGATCTGCCGCAGCGCAGGATCGCAACAGCCCAACTGAGTGCGCCAGGGACGCGCGCTCCAGCCGAGCTGCGGCCGGGGCAGTGCGCCTTGAAAATAAGCACCATTCAATCGCGCAAACAGCGACTCTAGGTCATGGTGTGAACCTCTAGGCCGATGTTCTGCCCGCCGAGCGCGCCGTTGGCGCAGCGCCAGCAACCGTTGGCGCGTCGCACGCGCGTACGAAAACCGGCGATAGAGTTCGACTACTTCTGTGGGAGGCTGGCGGCGGTAGAGCCTGCCCAGGAGGAGCGCGGCGGCCGCCTCCATCACCGGTCGCGGAGCGGTGCGGAGAACGTCGGACAAGCGCACATAGGCGGTGTCGTCGCGCAGCCGGATGGTATGCGTCAAGTCCGCGTACGCATGATACTCAACAACAAAATGCGGAGGCCTGCCGTGGCATCCCAGCCGCGTATAGATGCGGTGAAAAAGCCGCTCGCCGCCGGGAACGTTTCGCTGGCGTCCTTCCGCGCGCGTCACGAAGGCTTTCTCCGCACGGGAGGAGGCAGCATTTCTTTTTCGGCGCGCTCGGCGTCTCCGAGGGCATCTCGGGTGGCCTCGATGGCGTCTTCGAGCGTGTCTTTATAGGAGTCGAAATCCGGCCCGCCTTCGTCGAGCTTCATGAGGATGTTCATGAAGTCCTTGCCCTTGGACTGCATCAGCTTCAGGGCGTCGCGGATATTTGCCTGCTTCTCCTCCGCCAGGGCGATCTGATCCGCCGCGTCGTCCACGCAGCCGGAGTAGGCGTTCATCAGAGAGTTTAGAATCTCGCCGCGGCGCCGCTCGCGAGTCGTGCGGTTCAGCTCGTATTGGAATTTCTTCAGGCGGTCATCCGCGAACGAAAGGAACAGTTTGATCCGCTGTGAAGGCGTATCGGCGTCCCGGATTCTGTCGGCCTCCGCCTCGGTGAGGTATTCTTTCTTTTCGTGCTGCGGAACTGCCGCGCGCGCCGGGAGAACAATCGGCGCTGACCATACGGCCGCGGACGCCGCCACGGCGAACCAAAGCAGCTTCCCTCTCCGGAACATGGGACCGCGCATGCGCATCTTCATTTCTTGGACTTCTCGGCTTCTCCGCCCGGCTGGTGCGGGAAGAGCTCGCGAATTAAGTGACGATCGAGCTGCTCGAGATCGTCCCGCACCTTGACGAACGGCGCTTGTTCGTCGTTTGGAAGACTCACTACAACATCCTCCAGTCGCCGGAGCGACTGCCGCAGTGAGACCTGAAGCTGCTTGAAGCCGGCTGGATGCTTTTCGGCATCGATAGCTTTCGAATCCAGTTCGGTTGCGCACGCTCGCGTTTCATCGCGGTACTTTTCCAGCGTCGCGAGCGCCGCAACTGCGTCTCCGGCGCTGATGCTCTTCTGGATCTCATGGAACTCCGCGGCAGCTAGGTTCGGCATGAGCTTTGCCTTGTTGACCGCATCGGGCTCGTGCTCGAAGCGGGAGCGAAGCTCCGCAATGCGATCCTTCTGCGGCATGTAGCCGAGGCAGCAAGCCAGGGCGGCGAAGGTGGCGCCTGTGCGGAGCGAGCCGGGCATTTTCTATCTCTTCTTGTTCTCGAGCTCCCGTTTCAGAAAACGCGCTCGCGCCGAGGCCTCGAAATACATGTCGTTGTTCTCGTCTTTGTTGAGTTGCAGGAATTTCTCGTACGCTTCGAGCGCCGGAGCTGGTTGCCCTAGTTTATCGTAGCAAGTGCCACGAATAAACCACACGCCGATGGGCAGCGGCTTGCGTTTCACGAGCAAGTCGATGCCTTCAAGCGCGGCGGGATAGTTCTTGTTGAGATACTGCGCGGCGACCAGGTCGCCCAACACGTCATCGGAACTAGGCTCCATCTTGAACGCTCGGATCAGTTCCCGCACCGCTTCCGGGTAAGCCTTCTTTTCCAAATAGACGTGTCCCAGGCGCGCGGGGATGTCCGCATCCTGGGGCGCGATAGCAGCCGCCCTTTGCAGCACGGGGATGGCGTCGTCGTACCGCTTCTTGTGGAAATAGATGAGCGACCGCAGCTTGAGGGCGTGAACGTCTTCGGATGAAGTTGCAGCAGCGCGATCGAGTTCCGCTAGCGCCTCGTCGTCCCTGCCGAGATCTGCAAGGGCCGAGGCACGCTCGAGCCGTGCGGATGCATCTCCGGGCTCCGCTTGAAGATACGCGGCGTATTCAGCAACTGCTCCTTGTGGTTTCTTCTGAGCGAAGAGGCTCTGCGCCAGCCCGAGATGCGCCGGCGCCGAATCGTTGTGGAGCGCCAGTGCTTCGTGAAACGCCTTCTCCGCCTCCGGAGCCCGGTTCGAGCTCAAAAGTGCGCGGCCCAGCGCGAAACGGATGTCGAAGTTCTTACCATCGAGTTGTTCCGCTGCGCGATATTGCTCGATCGCTGGTGAAAGTTGCCCGGAGCGCTCCAGCGCCCAACCCAGCAGAAACTTCGGCCGGGGTTGATCGGGCAAGAGGTTTACGGCCTTCTGAAGAGGTGCGATGGCAGCGCTGGGGTCGGCTTCCAGAAGGGTGAGCCCCAGGTTCAGGTGCGCCTCTGCCATGTCGGGCTTGAGCGCAATGGCTCGTTCGTACTCCGCCCTCGCTTCGGCGGACCGCTGCAAGGCGCTGTAGGCGTAGCCGAGCTGGAAATGCGCCGCGGGATCGTCCGGTTTCTGCACGAGATACTCCTGGTAGGCGGTCGCGGCGGCGGCGAAATCCTTGCGATCCATGGAGGCTTGAGCGGATTGGAGAGCGGCGTTGGCAGGGTCCTGCGAGGCCGGAATCCGCTTCCGGGAAACGCTGGTTTGTGCCAGGGCGGCGGAGGAAGCGCACAGCAGGAAAGACAGCGCACCGGCAGCGAGCGTTCTTGTGCAGGTTGTGATCCCGTCCATGAAGCTATACAGGCGCTTCGGCGCCGGTTGGCTGATGGCTGCCGTGGTTTCCGCCGCTGCGCAGGCTCAAAGCGCGCGCGAGAAACTTTCCCGTGTGCGACTGCGCGTTGCGCGCCACCTGCTCCGGCGTTCCCGCGGCCACCACGCGGCCCCCTTGTTCGCCGCCTTCGGGCCCCAAATCGATCACCCAGTCCGCCGACTTGATGACCTCGATGTTGTGCTCGATGATGAGCACCGATGCGCCATCGTCGATAAGCTTGCGAAACGCGGTCAGAAGCTTCTGTATGTCGTCGAAATGAAGCCCGGTGGTCGGCTCATCGAAGAGATACAAGATGGCGTTGTTCTCCTGGCGCGTGAGATGCGCAGCCAGCTTCAAGCGTTGCGCCTCGCCGCCCGAGAGGGTGGCGCCCGATTGACCGAGCCGCAGGTATCCTAGACCCACTTCATCCAATACACGCAGGCGCCCAGTGACTTTGGGATGCGCAGCGAAGAACGCAGTCGCCTCGCGCACCGTCATCTGCAGCACTTCGTGGATGTTCTTTTCGCGGAAGCGCACATCGAGCACGCTGGTCTTGTAGCGCGTCCCGTGGCACTCCTCGCAAACGAGTTCCACGTCAGCGAGAAACCGCATCTCGACGGTCACCGTGCCGTCGCCCTGGCAAGCTTCGCAGCGCCCGCCGGGTATATTGAACGAGAAATGCCCCGAAGTGAGGCCGCGCTTTTTCGCTGCGGGCGTGGAGGCGAAGATCTCGCGGATGGGGTCGAAAGCTTTGAGATAAGTGGCCGGATTCGAGCGCGGCGTGCGGCCAATAGGCGACTGGTCCACCATCTCCACCGCCGCCAAGGCCGAATCGCCGTCTAGCCGATCGCACGATTCATGATAATTCCCGCCAGTTCGCTTGGCTTGCAGCGCCTTGTAGATCACATCGTAAACCAGCGTCGATTTTCCCGACCCCGACACGCCGGTGATGGCTACCAGCGTGCCGAGCGGAATCATCAAGTCAATCCCTTGGAGATTGTGGCTCCTCGCCCCAGTGATCTTCAGGAACTTGCCCTGCGGCCTGCGCCGGTGGGTGGGAACGGCGATGCGGAGCTCGCCGCGGAGGTAGCGCCCTGTGAGCGACTGCACGTCGGCGACCAACTCTTCGCGCGATCCCGAGAACATCACTTTGCCGCCGTGTTCACCTGCGCCGGGCCCGAGATCGAGAATCTTATCCGCGGCTAGGATTGTGTCGGCATCGTGCTCCACGACGAGCAGCGTGTTGCCTAAATCGCGCAGGCCCTTGAGGATTTCGATCAAGCGATTCGTATCACGCGGGTGAAGGCCGATGGATGGTTCATCGAGTACGTACAACGCTCCTACCAGATGTGAGCCCAGCGAGGTGGCGAGCTGAATGCGTTGCGCTTCGCCCCCGGAAAGCGTGGACGTCAGCCGGTCGAGAGTCACGTAGTCGAGCCCCACTTCATCCAGGAATCGCAGGCGGTTTCGAATCTCCTCGAGTACCTTGTCGGCGATCACCGCTTCAGCGGCCGTCAGCTGGAGTGCTTCGAAGAACGGGCGGCCGGCCTTCACGGTCATCTGGCAAACTTCGGTGATCGAGCGCCCGGCGATCTTCACGGCACGAGCCTCCGCGCGCAGCCGCGTACCGTGACAATCGGGGCAGACGGCATAGCCCCGATAGCGGCTGAGGAAGACGCGCACGTGCAGCTTGTATTTCTTGCGTTCCAGCCAGGAAAAAAAGCCCTTCACGCCCGGGAATCCCTGCTCCTCGTCGCCTTCTATGACGGCGTCACGCTGTGCGGAGGAGAGTTCGCGGTAGGGCGCATCCCAAGGAATTCCTTTGCCCTTGGCGTACTTGCGCAGGTCCACGGCAAGTTGGCGGTAGCGCGGCTTCGCCCAGGGCTCGATCGCGCCCTCGGCGAGCGACTTGCTCTTGTCGGGAATGACTCGCTCTAGGTCAAAGTCAATCGTATTCCCGAACCCCTGGCAACGGGGGCAGGCGCCAGAAGGGCTGTTGAACGAGAAGAGTTGCGGCTCAGGCTCCTGGTATGTGGAGCCGCACTTCTTGCAATCGAATCGCTCGTTGAAAACCAGGACGTCCCCCGCGCTGCTTTCCTGTGAGTCAGCGTCTGTGATGAATCGAAGTACCGCCTCGCCGCGGCCTTCCCGATAGCAAATCTCAATCGAATCGATCAGGCGCGAGCGAATGTCTGGAGAAAGAGTCAGGCGATCCACCAGCACAAACACCGGTTTGGCGAAGTCCAGGTCCAGCAGCTCCTCCGGCGCCGAAAACTCGAAAACACGGCCCTCCTGGAACAACCGGTTGAACCCCCGTTTTCGCAGGTTCACCAAGGCCAGGCGGACCGCTTCCGGATTCGGCCGCGCAGGCTTGCGAGAACGGGGAGCGCCGGAGGCGGGCTGCGATGGCAGGCCTAGTTCATACACAACGTAGAATCGCCGGCCGTGCGGCAGGGCCAGGATGCGAGCGGCGATTTCGTCCAGCGTATCCTTGCGGACTTCTTCGCCGCAGCGAAGGCAAGTGGTGCGGCCCACGCGCGCGTAAAGCAAACGCAGGTAGTCGTAGATTTCCGTGGCCGTGGCGACCGTGGACCTCGGGTTGCGCGTCGAATTCTTCTGTCGGATGGAGATCGCCGGGGCGATTCCGGTGATTTCATCCACGTCGGGTTTCTCGATGCGTTCGAGAAACTGGCGCGCATAGGCGGAAAGCGACTCGATGTAGCGCCGCTGCCCCTCTGCGTAGATCGTGTCAAATGCCAGGCTGGACTTTCCCGAGCCGGAGACGCCCGTGACGACCGTGATGGCGTTGTGTGGGATGGTGAAATCGAGGTTCCTAAGATTGTGCATACGCGCCCCGCGCACACGAATCTCGTCGGTCTCGCCGGCGACGCTGGATAAAGCAGGCGGCGCTGCTTTCGTTGCGGCAGTCCTCTCGGTAGGTTCCGTGGTCATCGGGGCAAACAAAAAATTATACGCGGAGCTTGGAGAGCGGTAAATAGGATCTGCGGCAGCTGAGAAATCGCCTCCCTGCCTTAGAATAGGCCATTCTTGCGCAATCCCGCCAAATTCGACCGCTTGCGCGTGGTTCTCGTGGCTACGCGCAATCCCCTGAATATCGGAGCTGCCGCCCGCGCCCTGAGCAACTTCGGTTTTGAGCATCTGCGTGTGGTAAAGCCGTACGAACCGGCATTTCGCGAAGCGTCCTCCGCCGTGGGTGCGTCCGCGCTTCTCGCGAACGCGGAGCACTACGGAACGGTCGCTGAAGCGGTGGCCGACTGTTCGCTTGTCGTTGGCACCACGGCCATACGCCGCCGCGTGTTGCACCACCCGGTTCATCGGCTCGAGCGCGGTGCGCGCCTGATCCGTCGGCGTCTCTCCTCCGGCCCCGTCGCATTGCTCTTCGGTTCTGAGAAGATCGGCCTGTCGAATGATGATCTCAGCCACTGTCATTGGCTGCTACATATCGCTACACACGAGCGCAACATCTCCATGAACTTGGGACAAGCGGTGGCCGTGTGCCTCTACGAGCTTGTCCGCGATCCCAAGGCGGCAGGGCATCGCGAGAAACCTGAGATCGCTGAGGCGCGCGAAGTGGAACGAATCACTGCGGCGCTGATCGCGGTGCTGCGCGAGAGCGGTTACTTGAGTCGGCGCGTCGTTGCGGATTCGGATTTGAGGCTGCGTCGTCTTGTTCGTCGCTTGCGCGTGCCTGCTAGCGACGTCGGCGCGTGGCTTGGTATGCTGCGCCAGATCCTGTGGAAAGTCCGCGCAGGCAAAAGGCCGTCAGGGTGAGGGAGCCCTCGCGCGCGAACCTGGTAATTCGGTACCTTAGGGAAGCGTGGTGTTGAGGAGCCGCCGTGGGGCAGATTGACGCCCACTTCGATCGCATCATCTGGATCGTGCTCGATAGTGTTGGCATCGGGGAACTGCCCGACGCGGCGCAGTACGGCGACGTAGGGCGCGACACGCTTGGCCACATCGCACGCTCGCGTCCCTTGCGCGTACCCCGTCTGCTGCGCCTTGGCCTCGGGAACATCAAGCCGCTCGACCACCTTGCTCCGACTGCCCACCCCGCTGGCAGCTACGGAAAAGGCGCCACGCGGTCGCCCGGGAAAGACACAACTACCGGGCACTGGGAAATGGCGGGAATCTGGCTCGATCACGCCTTTCCTGTTTACCCGCAGGGCTTTCCCAAGTCCCTGATTGCCGAATTCGAGCGCCGGACTGGCAGGCCCGCCATCGGCAACAAGCCCGCTTCGGGCACTGAAATCATCAAAGAACTCGGCGAAGAGCACATGCGCACGGGCTTTCCCATCGTGTACACGTCGGGCGATAGCGTCTTCCAGATTGCCGCTCACGAGGAGATCATTCCGGTCAAAGAGCTTTACCGGATGTGCGAGATCGCGCGAGAGCTGCTGGACGGCCCGAATCGAGTGGGGCGCGTGATCGCGCGCCCCTTTGCGGGCGCACCGGGGAGCTTTCGCCGAACGGAGCGGCGACATGACTACGCCGTCGAGCCGCCGAGCCCCATGCTGCTCGATGTTCTAGCCGAGCGAGGGATACCGGTGTTCGGTGTCGGCAAAATTCGCGACATCTACAACGGGCGCGGAGTGGAGAGCCATGCCACGACGAAAAACAACGCGGACGGCATGGCGAGACTGACCGAAGCGTTGTCGCGCCGGCCGCAGGGTTTGATTTTTGCGAATCTGGTTGATTTCGACATGCTCTACGGTCACCGCAAGGATGTGGAAGGATTCGCCCGTTCGCTCGAGGAATTCGACGAATTGCTCGGGCCATTCCTGCAGTTGCTGGGCCCTGCCGATCTGCTCTTGATTACGGCCGATCACGGGTGTGATCCCGATCCGGTAAATCCCACGACGGACCACTCGCGCGAATACGTTCCCATCCTTGCCTTCAGCCCCCGCGCGCCCGAGGGGCGCAACTTAGGCACACGTTCAACGCTTGCCGATATGGGTCAGACGGTCGCAGAGAACTTTCGCGGTGCGATTCCCCACGGCACCAGTTTCCTCGACTTGATTTCAAGATAAGGCGCGGGAAGGGATCTCACTGTCCCTGGGTGGCCTTCTGCGCGTAATACCCGCTGCGCGTTCGGACCGACAGTTTTCCTTCTCCTCGCGGCGGCGTGACTTGCACCTGCACGGCGCGGAACGAGCCGTCCTTGGCTGTGTTCGTGGGGTAGTATCCGAGCGTGTACTGATTGCGAATATCGCGCGCCACCTGGGCGCATACGGATTCCACGTCCGATAGGTTCTCGGGGAAGTAGGCGACGCCTCCGGTGGCCTCCGCCAGTGTTTTCAAGATCTTCCTCGAATTCCGCACCATTTTCTTTTCATTCTTGCGCTCATCGTCGCTGAACACG